>Ga0247843_1000305_pt1 | contig 117341 bp, 86 predicted proteins | sample LaCruzMarch2017__FD_192420 | JGI IMG/M metagenome (GOLD analysis project Ga0247843, IMG submission 192420) | Freshwater microbial communities from meromictic Lake La Cruz, Castile-La Mancha, Spain - LaCruzMarch2017_8m | ecosystem: Environmental > Aquatic > Freshwater > Lake | place: Spain...
ACAGCCCACCCGCCGCCATCGGCGGCACTTCCAATAACAGATGGAAGTGATTGGACATCAGACAGTATGACAGCACCCGACATCCCGAAAAGTTCTCATACATTCGCAGATACATCCGGAACGCCTCACATTCCCTCTCCTCAAAAACAAACCGCCGATCCACCACCCGCGAGATACAATGGTAAATCGCTGGCTTCGAAACCGAATCCCCCCATTCCGCTAACCACCTCGCTCTTCTCACAAGGGCGGTCTTATCACCACTAAATCAGCCAGCAAGAAATTATTCTGTTTTTTTATCTGTCACTTTTTTGACTTTTTTGGCCCCATTTTAAGGGCTTTAACGATTTGATCCCTACCATAGTCAATTCACGCCGTGTGGATGCCGTGGAGGAATGGATCGTCCGGATTGAAAATGTAGGTGCTTTCGCCATTCACCCATGCCCGTCCTGAGATGTGTGGGAGGATTCCCCCACTTGGAAGATCTTCGATCCGACAATCGAAAACGGTGCCGAGAATGCCCGCTTGGCACCACACTTCACCCGGTCTCAGTTTCCCCGATGCGTGCAGACAGGCGAGCTTCGCACTGGTGCCGGTTCCGCAAGGCGATCGATCATAGGCTTTTCCCGGACAGAGCACGAAATTCCGGCTATCCGCGATGGCGGGATCTGTCGCCGGCCCGAAAACCTCGATGTGATCGACCTCCACACCCTCAGCGCCGGTAACGCCGCATTTCGCGAGCTCTTGGCGGACGAGCCAGGCGAAGTCGGTGAGTGCTTCAATGTTGGAAAATTCCACTGCCGGGCCCTGGCCATCGATCAGAAAACACCAATTGCCACCCCACGCCACATCACCCGTGACACTTCCCCAGCCCGGCACTTCCAACACGATCCCCGCCGCTTGCCGATAACTCGGCACATTCGCCACTTCCACCGATCCATCATCACGCAACGTGGCCACCACCACTCCCGCTGGAGTATCAATCCGGTGCCTGCCTAGCGTGATGATCCCCATGTGGGCGAGCGTGACCACGAGTCCGATCGTTCCATGAACGCACATGGGCAGCGTGGAGACGTTGTTGAAAAAAATCACGCCGCAGACGCAGTCCGGTTCGTGAGGTTCGCACAACAGTGCGCCGACCATCGCATCGCATCCGCGCGGTTCGTTGCACACCGCACGGCGGAGCCAATCGTGCTGCACGCGCAGCGATAATGCTTTTTCCGATAGAGTCCCCTCACCCAAGTCTGGCCCGCCGGAAATAACGACCCGTGTGGGTTCTCCTGCAGTATGAGATTCGATGATGCGAAGTGGCGGCTGAATCATGGTGGTGGAACCCAGAATTAGCCAAGTCTGAGACAATGCGCTAGCCGGAAGTCCCGGAATTTCATGAAACAAATCCGCAACACCTCCATGCAAAGCTTTCCCTAATCGCTACTCGATGGGGTCCAAAATAACAAAAATTGAGTGGGCGGAGCCTGTAGCATCTGATTGAATCAAGAGTTACGTTCAATTTTGAGAGATACAATTGTCTGAAATATTCGCGTCTATTCACTATTCATTCACCTCTTCAATTCAGGCAGGGAGGGAGTTTGCTGATAGACTGTGGGATCGGGCAAACCGGCTAGCAACAAGGCCTCGCGACGCTCGACGCACGTGCCGCAGGTGCCGCAATGGATTGCGCCACCTTTGTAGCATGACCAAGTCTCGGCGAAATCGATGCCGAGTTCGCATCCACGGCGCGCAATCGCAGTTTTATCCATCGCAATAAATGGCCGGAGGAGCTGGACCTTTGCATAAGTGCCTGCCGCCATGGCCTCGCCCATCGCGTGCATGAAGGTCTCCCGGCAATCGGGGTAGATTGCGTGGTCACCAGAATGTGCGGCGATCACCACACCTGAAGCGTCGGTGCTTTCGGCGTAGCCGGTGGCGATGGCGAGCATGATGCCATTGCGGAATGGCACGACGGTTTGTTGCATGGAGGCCTCGGCGTAGTGGCCGTCCGGAATTGCTCCGCCGGAGCGGAGGAGATCGGATTTGAAGAGCCGATCCATAAAATCGAGTGTGATCGTATGATGTAGAATGCCGTTGCGCTTGGCATGGAGTTTGGCAAACGGAATTTCGCAGGCATTATGTTTTGCGCCATAATCAAACGAAAGGCAGGACGTCACCTCATGGGTGCGCAGGACGTCGTAAAGAACGGTCACCGAATCCATGCCGCCGCTGAGGAGAACACAAACCTTCATGCGGGCTCGGGATAAGTGGCCTCGGTGGTGAGTTGGATGCCGCCGCGTGGTGCAAACTCACCGCGGACGACGAGTTCCTGCGGTTTCATGATGCGGACGAGATCGTCGAGAATACGGTTGACGATTTCCTCGTTGAAGGCGGGTTGGTTGCGGAAAGACGCAAGGTAAAACTTGAGGCTTTTGGTTTCCACGCAAGTCTCACCGGGCACGTAGCGGATCAAAATGCGCGCGCTGTCGGGCTGGCCGGTGACCGGGCAGAGTGAGGAAAACTCCGGGCAATTAAGCGTGATCCAGTATTTCCGACCAGGCCGTTGGTTGGGAAAAACCTCGAGTTGCGCTTCTTCGGGACACGAAGGAAGTCGGGTTTCGGGTTTTCCAAGTAAGGAAAGATTCTTGAGATCCTCGCGTTCGGCCATGGCGCGATTCTTGAAATCCAGACCAGAAGGTCGATCCGAATTTTCACCACAAAAAATCGCTGCTGCTCTGCCTTGCAAGGGCAACTGGCGCGTGGCATGTCGGGGAATGCGTTTCGCGGTTCTCATTCCCTGGGTTTTCCTGCTGTGTCAGTGCACGCCGGCCCCGGAAATCACATCCGCTCCAAAACCGATGACTCCCCCTCTTGCGGTGAAAACCGCCCCTGCGGCAGTTCTCCCGACGACAACGGAAATCCCGGCGATAACCGCGAAAGTGGTGAAAGAAACAGTTGCTGGCATACTTTTTGAGGGAGTGGCCTTTGATTCACGCAATCACCGATTGGTGGTAGTCGATCAGGCGGACGGACCGGATTCGAGGTTTCCGGATGCGGCAAGTGCGGCTCGTTCGCTCGGTGGATATGCCGCCGCAAATGCCGGGTTTTTCACGCCCGAGGGTGAGCCGCTGGGCTTGGTGATCTCCCAAGGAATCCAATCCGGCGTATGGAATGCCGGCTCCTCACTCGGCAGCGGCATTTGGCACGCGGACACATCCGGCGCATCCGCCATCAGCCGCCGCGAACATCTCGGCCGGCCTGCGGCATCCTCGATGCGCGAACTCATCCAAGCTGGCCCCATGCTCATCGAAAATGGCGCGGTCGTTTCTGGTCTCGATGGCAGCAAACCCAGCATCCGCACCCTGCTCCTGTGGGATGGAGGAAACCGTTGGTGGCTCGGTAGGTCGTCGATCTGCACACTGGCGAATCTCGGGGCCGCACTCGCCCATTTTCAACCTGCCGACTGGAAAGTCCGCCATGCGCTCAATCTTGATGGCGGTCGTTCCGCTGACTTTTGGGTTTCCAATGCCATCCAAGGTGGTCCATTGGTGAGGCGCCCCGGATGGAATCGCCCGGTGCGGAATTTCCTCATCCTGGTGCCCCATTGAGCGAAACATGCCGATAACCACTTCTTCAAAAACCAACGATAGACAGCTAACTTTAAAGTGTTATATTATGGCTCTTCCTATCCAAATGAACTGCATGCCAAGGGCAATACATGGATCTTTGATTTTAGCGTGCTTGGCGCTGGCTTCCTGTGCCACGCTCAAATCAGCAGGCAGTAGCTCGGTTGCGGCGATGAAGTCTTCCGCATCGCTTGCGATGAATACCATGTCCAGTCTCCCTCTGGTGCACCGTCTTCCCGGCCAAGGCCCCAAAGTCGTCGAAGTTCGCGAAAAAGATCTCAAGGAAATGCCCACCGGCCAAGAACTCGCAAAAGTGCACCAAAAACGCCGCAGCGGCTTCTGGATTTTCGGCGGCCCAATCGATTTTGAAGAGCCCTCACTGCCGGAACCCGGCTCCGATCTCGATGGCAGCTTGTTGCCTCCTAGAATGCCCTGATTTACGAATCGTCGATTCGCGGCTTGATCCCCCGGTTTGCATGCCGATCATCCCATCCATGTCCAGAAACCTCTGCACACGCTTATCCGCGCTCGTCTTTACCATGGTCCTCATCACTTCGTGTGGTGGGAATCCTCCTTCTAGAATCACTCCACGTGGTGATGCTTACCGCCAGCCGGTAAGCCGCAATCCAGAACCGGTGCGCGTGGCAGTCATCCCGAAAACCCCTCCCCCGGCGATCAAAGGCGAGAGTGCCATCGTGGTGGACGTTGAAAGCGGCCGGGTGCTCTACGCGAAAAACGCCGATCTCCCTCGCGCGGTGGCCAGCACCCAGAAAATCGTCACCGCTCTCTGCGTCCTCGATGCCGGAAATATTGACAAGGCAGTGACCATCAGTAGCAGCGATGGTGCCTGCGAACCCACCAAACTTGGCCTGAAACCCGGCGAAGTTTACACCCGCCGCGAACTCCTCAAAGTCCTCATGGTCAAAAGCGCCAACGATGTCGGACGGTCGCTTGCCCGCGACGTAGGCGGCGATCAGGAATCGTTCGCCGCGCTGATGAATCGCAAGTGCGTTTCTCTCGGCATGCGCAACTCGAATTTCAAGAACCCGCACGGACTTACTGAGCCCGGCCAATATTCGACCGCACGCGACATGGCCATCGCCGCCCGCGCCGCCTACCGCAGCCCATTGCTTCGCTCATACACCTCTACCAAGGCCTTTACCTTCCAATTCAATGATGGCCGCACGCGCCTCTTGGAAAACACGAACAAGGTGCTCAAAACCTTGCCGTATTGCGATGGTCTGAAAACCGGCACCACCAACGCCTCAGGCCGTTGCCTCATTTCCAGCGGTGCGCTGAATGGTCGCTCGGTCATCGTCGTTGTCCTCAAATCCAACACTCCTAACATCTGGACGGACTCCACCAAACTCCTACGCTGGGCCCTCGAACGCCCGCCCGCCGGTGCCTGAGCCATGGCCAGCCCCACCGAAGAACTCCGGAAACTGCGGGCCGAAGGATTGCTGCGCACCTTGACGCCCCTCGATTCTCCCGCCGGACCTCGCGTCACCCGCAACGGGCGCGAACTCTGGAATTTTGCTTCGAACGATTACCTCGGCCTCGTACGGCACCCGGAAATTGAGGCCGCCGTCATCGAGGGAGTCCGACGATTCGGTGCCGGATCCGCCGCCTCGCGATTGATCTGCGGTACTTTACAACCTCACAAGTTGCTAGAAGACGCACTCGCCGCTGCCAAACAAACTGAAGCCGCTTTAACTTTTTCCTCCGGTTTCGCGACCTCACTGGGCGTGATCCCGGCCGTCGTCGGCAAAGCGGATTTCATCGTGCTCGATAAACTCTCACATGCCTGCCTCGTGGATGCCGCTCGTCTATCAGGTGCAACCCTCCGGGTTTTTCCGCACAATGACATGGCCAAGCTGGAACGACTTCTCACCAGCCTCCGCGCCAAGTCTCCTCATGCCCGAATCCTCGTCGCCACGGAATCCGTCTTCAGCATGGACGGTGATCTCTGCCCGCTCGCGGAAATCGTCGGACTGGTGGAAAAGCATGATGCCCTATTATTGTTAGATGAAGCCCATGGCTTTGGCGTGCTCGGAGACACCGGCATGGGCCTTGCCGAGCGCGAGGGCCTACAACACCGCGTCACATTCCAAATGGGCACGCTCAGCAAAGCCGCCGGACTCGCTGGCGGATACATCGCGGCCACGCGCGAATGGATCGACTTGCTCACCAACCGCGCCCGCTCATTCATTTACTCCACCGCCCCGCCTCCCGCGCTGGCTCACGCCGCACTTGCATCACTCGATCTCATCCGCTCGGAACAAGGGAAAAAACTCAGGCAGCGGCTACAAGAAAACATCGCCTGCATCCGTGATTCTTCCACTCCGATTATACCTGTCATTCTCGGCTCTAACGAATCCGCGCTCGCCGCCTCCACCACCCTCGCCGAAGCCGGTTTTCTCGTTCCCGCCATCCGCTATCCCACCGTTCCCCGCGGCACAGCGCGCCTGCGCATCAGCCTCTCCGCCAGTCACCCGCTGGAGGTCGTCTCGGCACTCAACTCAATCCCTCGACCCACAACCGTCCCTCCCGACGCCGCAATTGTCCGCCTCCCGGTAAATTGATCACGGCGGCTCGCCCGATATCCAACAAACCAACCGCGCGCTCAAGCAGGGCACGGTCGATCGACTCCACACCGCGCCCGATTAGAAATTTCCGCAAGGCAGCGCGTTGGAGATCCGGCGCAAGTTTCCGCAAAGCCGGAAGATGGATTCTTCCCTGCGGGTCCAGCACATTCGCCCGCGCCACCGCCTCGGATTCCAAATCCTCGCGCAGAATGGCATCCGCCGCTTCCCGCGTGAAAGCTGGCACCGCATCCCGCCCGGAAATTTCCGCGAGCAATGGGAAAACCTCGTTTCGCAGGCGATTCCGGATGGCCACCGGCTCAAAGTTGCTTGCGTCCTCGCGCCACCGCAAGCCTCGCGACTCCAACCATGCGACCAATTCCGCATGACGCAGCCCTAACAATGGCCGAAAAATCTGCAACTTCACTCCGTCGATCACCATCGTTTGTTCCTCGCGCATGCCCTTCATCCCATGCGATCCACGCAACAAATTCCACAACACCGTTTCCGCCTGATCGTCGGCATGGTGGGCCAGTAAAACCCGGTGGCAGCCGTGATTTTCCGCACATCGCGCAAAAAACTCGTGGCGGGCATGGCGGGCAGCAGTCTCTAGCGACTCCGCTCGCACCTGCATCCGCTCCCGCACATCGATCCGCCCGCACTCGCATTCAAGGCCGAGCTTTTCCGCCAACCGGCGGACAAACCGCGCGTCTTCCGTGGATGCCCGCCCCCGCAACTGGTGATCGAGATGACAAACGATCAGATCACGAAAACCCGCATTCACTAACAAGTGCAACAACGCTACGGAATCCGCCCCGCCAGAAACCCCGACAAGCCATCGCTCCGCCCGCGAAACACCAGCGAACCACGGGATTTCCAGATCATCAGCCACAAGCCAAGCTTGGTGCCCCCGCGCCAAACACGCAAGTCACGGCAATCAAATCAGAAAATTTTCAACCGCGAATGAACACGAATAGACGCCAATGAAGATGATTTTTGAGTGAAATTTCTGATTCTAAGAATTGAGTTCTAAAAATTCGCGTTAATTCGCGTCCATTCGCGGTTAAAAACACATCGAGTTTGGCAGGCAGACGTAAGGCACTCGTTTAGGCTTGGCCAGTTATGAATTCTCCCTTATCTCGCTCGCTTTCCCGTGTCCTTTTCCCTGCTTTCCACCGATCCCTCGTCATCCGCCCGCACTGGCCGTTTGGTTTTACCGCATGGCACCGTGGAAACCCCGATTTTCATGCCGGTGGGCACCCAAGGCTCGGTCAAAACCTTGCATCCCGCCGAGCTCGACCTGCTGGGCGCACAAATTATTCTCGGTAATACCTACCACCTTTGGCTGCGTCCCGGCCACCAAATCATCCGCGATCTCGGCGGCCTTCACGGCTTCACCACCTGGCAAAAGCCGTTCCTGACCGATTCCGGCGGATTCCAAGTCTGGTCGCTCGCGAAACTCCGCAAAATCACCGAGGAAGGCGTGCGTTTCAACAACCACCTCGACGGCTCGAAAATGCTGCTCACCCCCGAACTCAGCATGGAAATCCAAGCCGCGCTCGGCTCTGACATCGCCATGCTGTTCGACGAGTGCCCGCCCTACCCGTGCGATGAAACATACGCCGCCAAATCCCTTGCCCTCACCACTCGCTGGGCCAAGCGTTGCAAAGACTGGGTCACCGCCAACGACCCACGTTCAGGCGATGGCCGGCAACTCCACTTCGGCATCGTGCAAGGCTCGGTCTATTCCAACTTGCGCGAACAATCCGCCCGCGAACTGGTCGATCTGAACTTTGACGGCTACGCGATCGGCGGCGTTTCCGTGGGCGAACCCGAACACGAGATGTTCCGCGCCATCGAAAATGCAGTGCCATTTCTCCCAAAAGATAAGCCGCGTTACGCCATGGGCCTCGGCACGCCGCCCCAAATTCTCGAAATGATCGCCCGCGGCGTGGACATGTTCGATTGCGTGATGCCCACCCGCGTCGCCCGCCATGGCGTCGCCTTCACGCTCGATGGACCGCTTCACATCAAAAACCTGATCCACGCCACCGATCCGCGCCCAATCTGCGAATCCGCCCACCCACACGTCGCCGGTTTTTCCCGCGCCTACCTCCGCCACCTTTTCCGGGCGGGTGAAATCCTCGCTTTGCGGTTGCTTTCCTTCCACAATCTGCATTTCTACCTGCGCCTCGTCGCCGGTGCGAGGGAGTCAATCACTGCGGGGAACTTCTCCGAATACACAGACACCTTCATCCGCCGCTACACCCGTTCCGAAAATTCATGATCCCGATGCACGCATTATTTGCCTCCAACTTCCTCGCCCAAACCCCAGCACCCCAAGGCCCCGCAAGCCTCCTCGGCCACCCGTTCGTCATGATGGGGCTGATGATCGTGATGTTTTATTTCCTGCTGATCCGCCCGCAGCAACGCCAACGCAAGGAACAAGCCGCACGCATCGCCGCCCTGCAAACCGGCGATAAAATCGTCACCAGCGCCGGCATCCACGGCATCGTCCACAACGTGAAAGAACACACCGTCGTCGTCAAAGTCGCCGAAGGCACCATGATCGAATTCGACAAAATGGCCATCACGGTGGTCCACAAAAAGGAAACGCCTGCCAAGTAACAATCCACTTTCCCACGTTTTTCCCACCGACGCTGACTTTACGTCGCTAAAAATCTGACTTTCCGATACACGCCATGCTCGCCATCACCTCGCTATTCGAAGATCCGCTCACCATTTTCCTGACCGGATTAACCCTGATGATCCTGTTCTTCTGGTATTTTGCGACGGAAATCGAGCGAAGGAAGCGCAACGTGGGCACACTCCTTCTCTTCGGCGTTTGCGGCCTCTGCATCCTCGCAGCCACACCACTAAAGGAACGTTTGAAAGGTGGCATCGACATCATCGGCGGTTCGTCTTTCTCAATGCGCGTGCAGGAAAAGGAATCGGATGACGGCACCAAAATGCCGATCACCGTGGAACAAATCGACCAAGCCATTCTCGTCATCGAGAAACGCCTCAACGGCATGGGCACCGCCGAGCCGATGATCGCCCGCCAAGGCACCAATGGGATCCTCATCCAAATGCCCGGTGTCGAGCCCGAAGAGTCCGCCCGCATCCGCGCCACTCTCGAAAAAGTCGCCAAACTCGAACTCCGCAAAGTACATGAACAAAGCGAAGAACCCGGCCCAAATGGTAAAACCCTCGCCGAACGCGTCCTCAACGAGGGCGAATTGGTCGTCGGCGCACGCGCCTACACCTTGACCGGCAAGGACGAAGACGGAAACGAATACAAACGCTCGATTCTTCTCGAACGCCGCTCAGCACTTGGTGGCAAAGATATCGCCAGCGCCGTGCCTTCACCGCAACAGGCCGACGCCGTGTCCATCACGCTCAATGCACTGGGCACCGATAAAATGATCGCCCTCACCCAAAACATGCGCCCCCAACAGGACCGCATCGCCATTGTCCTGGACGGTGAAGTCATCAGCGCTCCAGTCGTCAATCAAGTGCCGCTCGGCAAACAATTTATCATCGAAGGCCTCCGCGAACCCGGCGAAGTGCGCAACCTCGCCAACGCGCTGATGAACCCGCTGGAAAACGCGCTGATCGTCGAAGAAGAACGCACGGTCTCCCCCACCCTTGGTGCCGCCGTCGTCGAACAAGGCATCTGGGCGGGCATCATCGGCCTCTCGATCACCTGCGTCTTCGTTTTGATCTACTACCGCTTGGCCGGAATCGTCGCGCTGTTCGGCCTTGCCGTGAATGGCATCATCCTCTTCGGCGTGATGGCCATGTTCGGCTTCACCTTCTCGCTTCCCGGCATTGCAGGCATGATTCTAACGATCGGTATGGCCGTCGATGCCAACGTGTTGATCTACGAACGCCTCCGCGAGGAAATGGAGGGCGGGAAATCCTTCAAAAACGCCATCGCCGCCTCCTACGAAAAAGCCTTCACCGCGATTTTCGACTCGAACTTCACTTCGCTCATCACCGCCGTCATCCTCTTCTGGATGGGCAGCGGCACCATCAAGGGCTTCGCTGTCACTCTGACCATCGGCATCGTGGCCTCGATGTTCTCCGCCATTCTCGTAACCCGCGTTCTCTTCCGTTGGGGCATCGACTTGGATTTGCTCAAAAAGCTCAACTTCCTCAACCTGTTCAAAGCAACGAACTTCGATTTCCTCGGGAAAACCCGCAACTGCGCTATCGCCTCCATGTTCCTCATGCTACTCGCCTTCGCCGCCTTTGGTATCCGTCAGGAAAAAGCCTTTGGTATCGACTTCACTGGCGGCACGCTTGTTCAATTCCAACTCGGCAAAAAATTGAAAGTCCCGCTTGAAGATGTGGAAAAAGCTCTGGCCACACTCACCCTTTCGAAAGCCGCCTACCCACAGGAACAAGGCAACCCGGTTACTGGTACTCTCCTTACCATCCGTTGCGACACCCGTGATGCAGCAGCAATCACCACCAAACTCCGCGAAAGCATCCCAGCTCTGGGGGAACTAAAAGCCGAGACCAACCAACTGGGCGGCCATGATTTTGTGGTCGATAGCAGCAAAGAAGAAGTCTCCGCCCTCATCGGTGGCACCTTCTTGCAAGATTCACTCATCGCACTGGCTCTGGGACTCATCGGCATCCTGATTTACATCACCGTCCGCTTCGAGTTTTCCTTCGCGCTCGGTGGCTTCATCGCCATTTTGCACGACGTGATCATCTCGATCGGAGTCGTCGTGCTGCTCGGCGGCGAACTGTCACTCATTCACGTGGGTGCCATCCTCACCATCGCCGGCTATTCAATCAACGACACCATCGTCGTCTTTGACCGGATTCGTGAAAACCTGCTGATCCGACAAGGGTCGATCAAGAACATCATGAACGAGGCCATCAACGCCACACTCTCCCGCACCTTGCTAACCTCGATGACGACCATCATCACGGTGGCCATCCTCTCGCTGTTCGGCGGATCCTCACTGCGCGATTTCTCGATCATGATCCTCATCGGTCTGGTCGTCGGCACCTACTCCTCGATCTTTGTCGCCTCGCCAATCGTACTCTGGTGGAGCAGCCGCAAGGGCAGAGACGTCCGCGAAGAAGTCCGCTCGTCCGTCGCCAAAGCAGAGGAAATCGCCGCCGCACCGTAACCACCCAGAGGGCACATTCATTCTGCCTGGCCTGAAAATTTCGAAGGAGAGATTTCAGTTTCATTTTTTGGAATATCACGGCGGCAGCGCTGAATGATTCATCAAGTGTTTTCCGGTAAAATTCGCGCTTGTGACATAGAGAACCCGGTTCCAATCTCCCGCCGCATGAGTGAAACGAAATCCGTCATCAACGTCTGCATCGCAGGCACAGGAAGTTATGTTCCGGATAGGATTCTAACCAATGAAGAGCTGGCCGCAAAGGTGGATACCAGCGACGAATGGATTGTCACTCGGACCGGAATCAAAGAGCGCCGGATCGCCGCGGAAGGTCAATTCACCTCCCACTTGGCGACCAATGCCGCCAGGAACGCGCTCGAACAAGCAGGACTCGCCGCCGAGGATATCGAACTCATCATCGTGGCGACCATCACGCCGGACACTCCCACTCCCGCGACGGCCTGTCATGTGCAGAAGGCCCTCGGAGCCACCAAGGCTGTGGCGTTTGATATTTCCGCCGCGTGTTCGGGATTTCTTTATGCAATGAAAATTTCCAAGCGCCTCATCTCCGATGGCGCGTTTAACAATGCCCTGATCATCGGGGCTGAAAAACTCTCCTCCGTAACCAATTGGAGCGATCGCTCGACCTGCGTGCTGTTCGGTGATGGAGCCGGAGCCGCAGTCCTGCGGCTCGCCGAACCCGGTGAGGGCAGTATCGTCGCCACCGAAATGGGCACCGATGGCAGCCTAACGCATTTGCTGGAAATTCCAGGTGGCGGCACCGCCTGCCCGATTACCAGCGAAAACGTAAACGACAACCTGCAAACTCTCAGCATGCTCGGCAAAGAAGTCTTCAAAGTTGCCGTCAACCGCATGAAAGAAGCCGCTGAAAAAGTCATCGAACGCGCCGGATGGCAACCCGAGGACATCGCCTGCGTGATTCCCCATCAAGCGAACCTAAGAATCATCGACGCCATCGCTGATCGTCTAGCAGTTCCTAACGAACGTGTATTTGTGAATCTTCACAAATACGGCAACACCTCCGCTGCTGCCGTCGCCATCGCTCTTGACGAAGCCAACCGAACAGGAGCCTTCAAACGCGGCGACAAGATCGTCTTGGTCGTGTTCGGAGCCGGTCTCACATGGGCTGCTGCGGCCATCGAGTGGTGAATCCAGCAAGATTCCGCGCCTGCGCATCAAAAGATTGAGCGACGATTCTTGAACAGAGATATCATGGATTTCCTGCCATAAAAAAATCCCTGCCACACGTGGTGGCAGGGATTTTCGAGCGCGAACCCAACAAAAAATCAACCGGGGAGCAAGTCCTTGACAGCATCGCGCTCTTCTTTGAGCTCATTGATGGTGGCGTCGATTTTGGACTGGCTGAAAGCGTCGATCGGCAAACCTTGCACGACTTCCCATTTGCCGTTTTCGGTGACGCGGATCGGCATGGAGGCCATGAGGCCTTTTTCGATGCCGTAGGAACCGTCCGAGCAAACTGCAACGGAAGTCCAGTCGCCTGCAGGAGTCGGGGTGATGAGGCTGCGAACGGTGTCCATGGCGGCATTTGCGGCGGAGGCTGCGGAGGATGCGCCGCGGGCCTTGATGATGGCGGCACCCCGTTGTTGGACCGTGCTGATGAAGTCGCCCTTGAGCCATTCCACATGCGAGATCACATCGGTCACCGGACGACCTTGGATTTTTGCGTTGGTGAAATCCGGGTATTGGGTGGCGGAGTGATTTCCCCAGATGCACATGTTGGTGACTTGGGAAACATGGACACTGGCCTTCTTCGCGAGTTGGCTCTTGGCGCGGTTCTCGTCGAGGCGGGTCATGGCGAAGAAGCGGTCTTTCGGCACGCCGTCGGCATTGTTCATGGCGATCAGGGCGTTGGTGTTGCAAGGATTGCCGACGACTAGGACGCGGACGTCCTTGGCGGCGTTGCGGGCGATGGCTTTGCCTTGGCCGGTGAAAATCTTGCCGTTGATGCCGAGCAGGTCGCCGCGTTCCATTCCGGCTTTGCGCGGCACGGAACCGACGAGCAAGGCCCAGTTGGTGTCCTTGAAGCCTTCGTTGAGATCTGCCGTGCCGACTACGGTGTTGAGAAGCGGGAATGCGCAGTCGTCCAGTTCCATCATCACGCCTTCGAGAGCTGCCATTCCGGGCTCGATCTCAATCAAGCGGAGATTGACCGGTTGGTCAGGGCCAAAGACGAAGCCGGAGGCGATGCGAAATAGGAGGGCATAGCCAATCTGGCCAGCGGCTCCGGTGACGGAAACAGTAATTGGTGATTTCATGGGATTGATAAGGGAGGCGCGGAGGTTAGTGGAGGTTCCGGGCTGCGGTCAACCGTCAAGCTGTAGTTGGCAATTGGTGCGCTGGTTTTCTGGATTGATGCGGGACTAAAAAATTTCGACCAGTAGCAAGAAATGGATGATGTTTAATTTAAAGCATACGTTTGACATTAATGTTGGGTTTTTCTTGAATTGGTGCTTTCCGATGCGTGCAATCCAACTTTCCGACTCCCAACCCAAGCAGCGTTTATTGCTCGCGGCCGAGCAGTTGTTTGCCGAGAAAGGCTTTGAATCCGTGGCCGTACGCGATGTGACGCAACTCGCTAAGGCGAATGTAGCGGCAGTGAATTATCACTTTGGCAGCCGCGACGGATTGGTGGGATTGGTGGTCGCTCGTCACTTGGTTCCGCTCAATCAGGAGCGACTTGAACGACTCGATGTTTTGGAGCGGAGGGCTCACGGCAAGGGGGTGCCGATCGAGGAAATTGCCCAGGCCTTGGTGCGTCCGTTGATGGGAATGGCAGGAAAAAGTGAGTTATCTGAGTCCCTGTTTTGCAAACTGATGGGTGGAATTCTGGCTTTACCAGAGGAGGAATTACCCTCGGAAATGATGGAACAAACAAAAGTTTCAAACAATCGTTTTATACGAGCGATAAGCAAAGTTTTCCCAACGCTTTCTCAGGAGGAGCTTCAATGGCGGATGCATTTTTTGGGGGGAGCGCTTATTCATTTGCTCAGGCATCAGGATTTATTGAGGAGTGTGAGCAATGGAGCCTCGGGGAGCCCGACTCTGGAGCTTGCGTTGGGGCGTTTCGTTCGGTTTACTGTGGCGGGATTGCAAGAAGGAGTGGAGATCGAGGTCGAGGCGAATAGCGGCCCGCAAGTCATGTTCGATTTTTGAGAGTGCGGTGCAAAATTGGAGCTGGTCTGAAAGGTCGGATTGTGATTATTACAGGAGTCCCTCATGAATTATCGGAATTTAATTTTTGATTTTGATGGCACGATCGCCGACACGCTCGGTGAGACGCGTCGGATTTTTAACCAGATTGCTCCGGACTATGGGATTCGCCAAGTGGAAGAGGGGGAAATGAATAGCCTGAGACACCTCTCACTCAAGCAACTCCTAGATCATTTGGATATTCCTAAACGTCGGGTGCCTGCCTTGATTTCGCGCGGCACGGGATTGATGCGTGGCAACATCACCCGCTTGTCGCTCATTCCAGGCATTCGCGAGGTATTGGTGGAAATGCGCCGTCATGTGGACAGCTTCGGGATCCTGACGTCGAACACCACCGCTAACGTCGATCTATTTTTAGAAAGCCACGGATTGCGGGAGACTTTTGATTTCGTTTCCTCTACCTCCAAGCTCACCGGCAAGTCGAAGCACCTCAAAGCGATCCGAAAAACGTTTTCTCTGAGACACGAGCAAATGCTCTATGTGGGGGACGAGTTGCGTGATGTGAAGGCTTCGCAAAAAGCGGGCATTCCGATCGCTGCGGTGACTTGGGGCTTTAACTCGCGCGAATCGCTCGCCGCCGCGGAGCCCGATCACCTCTTTGACAGCCCAGCCGATTTCCTGCGCCTGCTCGCCGTGCCGTAACTCCTCGCCGGAAATCTGGGTTTGTTGTTCGGCGCATTGACACCAACGGGGTCCGGCGGGCAACCTTCGCCCATGCCGGAGGATCAATCACCCATGGAAACCCCACCCGATGCGCAGAAGCCGGACATCGCCAAAAATGCACCGCTGTCGCCTGCGGTAGCATTGGCATTTGTCATCATCGCTTTGCTTGGTGTCTTGATCGTGAGTGGGCTGCGATCAACCTTGAATAAGTCCGGCGGAGATTCCCCGGAGTTAGCCGATCTACAGGCGGAAGCCAACGCACTCCGCGATCAATTAAACCGCGAACGTATGGCCATGGGATTGCGCCCACTCGAAGGAAATTCCGAGTCCGTGGACGATGTGGCGGCACGTCTGAAAAAGGATTCTGAGACCATGGTCGCGCTGGCCTCCAGCTTGCAATCAATGATCGCGGGTAAAGATGCCGACCTCAGTGCAAAAAGCTCCGAGCTGATTCGCTCCGAGCAGCTTCGCCAGAGTCTTGGTGCTGAGGCTCTTCGCTTGCAGACCGAACTCCAGCGCGCGCTGGTGAATGGTTCCGATGCGGATCTTCTCCGTCGCGATATGAATGCTCTAAAAGCCCAGCGGGATGCATTGACCGAGGAGTTGGCGACTGTTCGTCAGGAGTTGACGAACAAGGGAAACGGCGTCGCCAAAGAGGATTATGCCAATCTCCAGCGCCGCTTGGAAGAGACTCAGCGAGCAAAGGATTTTTTCGAGGCCCGGGTGAATGAGTTGCAAGGCGAGGTTTCCAAAGTCCGGTTGTTTGCTAGATCTGAGAATGAACTGCTACCTGCCGCTATTGAGTTGGTTCGCAGTCTTAGGAAGTTAGAAAATCTGCCGGATTCCGAGATCTCCACGGCTTACCGCAATCTCGGCGTTAATCTTGGGGCCAGCGTGCTGCAAACCCTCAACTTTCCCACCGGATCCAGCACACTCGCTCCGGCCGATGATGCGAAGATCCGCAACCTTGTTGCGGAAATTCCTGAAGGTGATCTCGTGCTTTGCATCGGCTATGCATCGGAAACCGGCAACGTGGATAGCAATCAGACCTTATCCTCGGATCGCGCAACAGCAGCGGCCCAGTTGTTTTCTTCGCACAAAACACCGAATCAACTCGTTCAAGCAGTTTATCTCGGACAAACGGATCGTTTCAGCAGCCGCGCACCAGAACGCAACCAACTGGTGGAGATTTGGCGGATTCGGAAGAAGTAAGATTTCCGACAGCATTTTAAAACCGCCGCCATGCCACCGCTGCCACGCCGTCCATTTCCGCCTTCCCATGGCCGGAATTCCGGGCCAACTCCCTCGAAAAAACCCGCTGCAGCAACCCACAGTCGAGGCTGGGACCCGGTGGCGGCTTGGTATGATAAACTCGTCGGCGAATCCGGCTCGGACTACCATCAAAATGTCATTCTTCCGGCTGCCCTTCGCATGCTAGATCCAAAACCCGGCGAGTCGATCATGGACGTGTGTTGCGGCCAGGGCGTACTCGCCAAACCATTGTTAGAATCAAAGATCGCCCGTTTCACCGGTGTGGATGCCAGCCCCCGTTTGATCGAAGCCGCCAAGAACCGCCATGGCAAAGATCCACGGGTTGAGTGGCTTGTTGCCGATGTTTGCAAGCCCGGCGCATGGGCGGATGGCAGCTACGATGCCACTGCATGCCTGATGGCGGTGCATGACGTTGAGGATGCGGTGGCGATGTTTTCTAACGTGTCGCGTGCGCTCAAACCAGATGGCCGTGCGGTGTTTGTCCTGATGCACCCTTGTTTCCGCATTCCCAAGCACACGCATTGGGGATGGGACGCAGATCAAAAAATCCAGTTTCGTCGAGTCGATCGATATGCCACCGCCTTGGAAATCCCGATCACTACCCATCCGGGAAAGAGCACCGGTGAGCAGACCGCATTTCATCACCGGCCTCTAGCAGAACTGCTGACTTCGTTAGGCAAAGGCGGTCTTGCCGTAGTCGCCGGTGAGGAGCTTTACAGTCACCGCCGGTCCCAAGGCTCAGGCCCGTTCAGCAAGGCTGAGCATCTTGCGGCTGCGGAGTTTCCGCTCTTTCTGGCTTTAAAAGCCCTCAAGGTCCAATCTCCCTCATCGATTATCATTCCATGAACTCTTCAAAAACACCTCCTCACAAAGATGCGATCGCGGAAATGGAACTCTTTGACGGACTCGAAATGGAGCAAGTCTTTGTGGTGACAAACCAAAGACAAGCCGGGCTGGCATTGGATGAACTCATGAGCGCAGGTGTTGTGGGCTTCGATACGGAATCAAAGCCCACATTCAGAAAAGGCGAAATTTCCGAAGGCCCGCACGTCCTCCAATTTGCGACGCTAGAGAAAGCTTTTGTCTTCCAATCCCACCTGATCGAGAGCCACCCGATGATCATCAATGCCTTGAGGTCTCCCGATCTCACCAAAATCGGCTTTGGCCTCGGCGGCGATCTTCACCAGATCGCGCAACGCTTCGGCATACGCCCTGCGGCCATCGTGGATCTCGATGGCACGTTCCGAAAACTCGGCTATCGAAATTCCATCGGAGCCAAGTCCGCCGTCGCTATGCTCTTCCAGCGCAAGCTCATCAAATCCAAGTCCATCACCACTTCAAACTGGGCGCTCCACGAATTGTCCGAACGCCAACTGCTGTACGCCGCAAACGACGCTTACGCCGCTATCCGAATTTTTCATGCACTGGAAAATGGGTCTCAGACGAAATGACAGTTATATATCATAATTGGGAGGATCCGGGTAGGCAGCAATTTTATTAGGCTTATGTTCAAACCCTCAACTGTAGATCTCTCATACTCCACAGCAACCCTTTAGCGCCGCTGCCGCTACCTCGCATCGCCCGCGCTCCGTCCCTACGCTTTGGTCCAAAACGCTCGCGCGCAGTCGCAAATGCCTCGTTCACAAATTCCTTGCTGCCGATCACCGCGCCATCCGTAAAATACCGCACCCGGCACCGCAGCATTTTGGCCATTCCCAGATCTTTAAGCACGGTGTCATTGTCCTTGCTTTCTAACATCTCCGCAGTGTTCATCGTACTCTGGCCAAGTCCATTGCCTTTCCCTTCCACCTCGGCGCGTCCCGGTTTCCGACCTAATGCCAGTCCCATCAACCGCCGATACAAGCGCGAGACTTCCTGCCATTTCCCGGAATCAAATCCCACTCCTTGATCGCAAAAATACGCTCGCACCAAGCCTTCCCGCGCTTTTTTCCCATTCCCCTTCCTCCCTCTGCCCACCGCTTCGCCATAACTGCTCCAGCGATAATCCGCCGGATCACACGCGATCCCCGCCCGAACCGGATTTAGATCAATGTAAGCTGCGATCGTCCGCGCCGCGATCCCGCTTTCCACAATCACGCTCTTGAACCGGTCTTCCCACAGCGTGCCGGTGCGCGAATGCATGCGGTTGAACCATTTGGTGAAGCGTTCCAGCAAGGATTTCATGAACTCACTCAGGTCGTGCATCCGCCGGATGAATCGGTTGCGGATTTCTTCCCTTCTTCGCGCCGCCTGTTGTTGTGCTAGCAACATCTCCTCAGCAGCGCTCAGTGGCATCCCGTTTTCATCCACTGGCGGCATTTCAAACTCACCCCGCACACGCGCAACCGCAGCATCCTCCATTTCCTTCGCGATCTCCGCCACCTGCACTTCGCTGTAGAAAACGCCTAGCCGTTCCAGCAATTCCTGATCCGAGATCCCGCCCTCCGGCATCGGCGGCACTTCCAGCAATAAGTGGAAGTGATTGGACATCAGACAGTAAGACAGCACCCGACAGCCGGTGAACTTCTCACACATTCGCATCAGCATCCGGAAATGTTCGCGTTCATCCACCTCCAGCACAAAATCCCGCCCGACTACTCGCGAGATGCAGTGATAAATCACCGGCTTCGTCCGAGAATCCTTCCACGGCACAATCCATCGCTTTCGGTTGTTCACACTCATTGCGGCGGCAGATTACTCATCCATGTTGGCGATGCAAAGAAAATTCTTTTTATAAGCCTGTCTTTTTATTAATGGTCAAGTCGAGAGTGGATAGCCGTCTCGGCTGTCTTGGACAGTGGTCATCTTGGCTGCTGTTTTGGAAGTTATGACTGCTTAACGCCATATAAACACCTCACAGAACAGGCAGGATGCCCGTTCTCCATGACAACAGGGACGGCTACCCTGCTTTTCGCGTTTACTTGACGCGCATGTCCACCGGGGTTGTGTCAATACGGGATAAAGCTTCCCGCCTCACTCACCAGAGAAGAAAAAGGCATCACGAATCTGGCGAGTCGAGTGAATCGGTAAGAATGAGTCATCAGCGGCTTATTCTCGATTTCTGAAAAGATTCGCCAGATTCGCGGTGCCTTAATCTCTTTTCCTCAGGCTAAATTTGCCATCTGGACCGAGTGGGATCTGCACATTGCTACTGATTTTACCGCCCTTCTGATAGCCGTCGTCGGCACCGAAGAGATAGGTGGGTTCTTCGTTCTCGATGAGCAGGGCGGGGCGCTCGATGCGGGTGCGGCTCCTTGTGCCGTCTTCGAGAAGGAAGCTGCCATCGAGAACTTTCGGTTGGGCGGCGGGTTTCCAGTGCAGACCGTCGTCGGATTGGAAGAGGCAAATGCCGCCGTAGGAACCGCTGAAAGTACCGACCACGTCGCGGGTGACCGCGTAGTAGCGGTTACCGTATTTTTTGCTGTGCCAGATGAATGGATCTTCGGCGACCATCCAGTGCTTTCCGGGTTTCTCGGCCTCGAAGATGTGGCCGGGCTGCTTGATGTAGGGGCCTTCCGGTTGTGCTGCCATGGCGACGCCGCAGCGGACGTCGCCGCCCATTTCCTTGCCCTCGGCGTATTGCACGGCCTTGTAAACGAGCAAGACGCCGCCGTCCGGACGCAGGCAGGCGGCGGGGTTGGTGACGCAGAGGGAGTCGAAGGATTTTTTGTCAGCGGTGATATCGACGATTGGCGCGTCTAGCCGCTGCCATGGACCGGCGGGGTCTGCGGCGCTGGCGACTCCGATGCGTTGGTGGTTGCGGTGCATCGGGTAGTTTTTGCCGTCGCCGTGGTTGCCCATGTAGTAGAGGTAATATTTCCCGTTGTGGAAAAAAACGTTGGCGTTGTGGGTGACATCGGCGTCCCAATATTTCTCCCCAGTGGCGGGATTGATGCCGCGGGGTGGGAGGGCGACGTTGACGTGTTGGTAAGGACCGGCTGGCTTGTCGGAAACGGCATATGCGATCTCGGATTTAAGCGCCCAGCCGGGGGCGAAACCGGCTTTGATCGGCCAGCGGGAGTAGAAAAGATGATATTTCCCGTCCTGGCCCTTCACGGGTGCGCCGCACCAGACGAAGAAGCCCTTCTCCGCGAAGCGATTCGCGGCAGGGAGAGGCTTCACGCGGGACCGGAGATCGAGTTCCTGGGCGTGGACGGACGCGGCGAGGCTGAGGGAAAAAACCAGCAGGAGGTTCATGGTGATACTTCGTGTTTGCCGTTAGGCGGCAGGGTGATGGATTGGATTTTTCCATTGGCACGGACTAGCGCTTGGCCGCCTTTTGCCGAGGTGATAAAGGCTTCTGCGAGCTTGCCGTCGCGCCAGGCGAGATCGACTTGGAAGCCGCCGCGGGCGCGGAGGCCGGTGATGGTGCCGTTTTTCCAGGCGGCTGGCAGGGCGGGGAGGAGGTCTAGCATGTGGATGCCGTTCTGGCGGACATGGCTCTGCAGCAGCATCTCAGTCATGCCAGCGGTGGCGCCGAAGTTCCCGTCGATCTGGAAGGGCGGGTGGGCGTCCAGGAGATTGTGATAGACTCCGCCGCCTTTGCCCTTGCCGATGGGGATGAGCAGGCCTTCGAGGATCTTGTGGGCGCGGTTGCCATCGGCGAGGCGGGCCCAGAAGTTGATTTTCCACGCCTTGCTCCATCCGGTGCCGGCATCGCCGCGGGCGTTGAGGGAGACCTTGGCGGCGGCGAGTTCCGGGGTGCTCACGGGGTGGATCTGGCGGCCAGGATGCACGGCGAAGAGGTGGGAAACGTGGCGATGTTGGTTTTCTGGATCGTCCACGTCCTGCATCCATTCCTGGATTTGCCCCCAGTTGCCGATTTTCGGGCCGAGCAGTCGGTCACGCATGGCTGCGACTCGTGCGCGGTATTCGGGGTGGATGCCGAGCTCCTCGGAGGCTTGAATGTAGTTGGTAAAGAGGTCCCAGACGATCTGCTGGTCGTAGGATGCGCCGGGCTGTGGATCGCGGTTGCCTTCCTCCAGGAAGATTTTTCCACCCTTCTTCACGGGGCCCTGCTCCGGTGACCAACCGGCAGGGGTGATGAGTTTCCCGCCTGGGCCTTCCACGAGGAAATCCTCCCAATATTCCACGAGTTCCTTCAGCGCGGGGTAGGCGCGGCTTTTCAGGAAATCCTTGTCGCCGGTGAATTCGTAGTGCGTCCAGAGGTGCTGCGTCATCCAAGCTGGGCCGGGGCGGTGGATGCCCCAGGTGGAGTTGCCGCCCATCGGGTTGTTGGTGCTGTAGGCAGTCCAGCCGCGTTTGCTGGCGATAGCGGGCTGGGCGTTTTTCTTACGGACCGTGGCGAGGTTGCGCAGCCAGTCGAAGAACGGCTGGTGGCACTCTGACAGGTTGGTGGGCTCGGCGAGCCAGTAGTTCATCTCCACATTGATGTCGGTGGTGTAGCCGGAATACCACGCAGGTTTCATGTCCTGATTCCAAATGCCCTGAAGGTTGGCGGGCAGACCTCCGGGGCGGGAGCTGCCGATGAGCAGGTAGCGGCCGTATTGGAAAAACAAGGCATCCAGCCCGGGATCTAGAGTCGTCTGATGGGCGGCCAGGCGCTGGTCGGTGGGCAGGGTGTCCCGGGAGGGGCCTAAGTTGACCTTCACGCGACCGAAGAGTGACTGGTGATCGGCGGTGTGAGCGGCCTTGAGTTGCTCGTAGGATTTTTGCGAAACAGCGGCGAGAATGCGCTCGAGTTTCACCGAGGGTGCATCACCGCGCCAACTCCGCGCTGGACTGTTCGCGAAGTTGGTGGCGGCGGCAAGCAGGATTGTTGCGCTGTCTGCCTGTTCGATGGTGAGGTTCCGACCGCTCGTTTTCACGGACCCTTTTTCGTTGAGAATCCTCACGCGGGCTTGGTAGCTGAGCTTGTTTTCCAGCGCACCAACGGCGGTGATCGTGTTCCCCGAGGCGGTGATTTCTGCCTGGTGCGTGTCTGTCAGGCGCACGGTTCCTTGGATCGCACCGGGTTTGTCCGCGCTGAGCCGGATCACCATGACCTGGTCCGGGTGGCTGGAAAAAACCTCGCGCAGGTAGTTCACGCCGCCTGCGGTGAAGGTGGTGCGGTGAACGGCATCCCCCAGAGTCAGCTCGCGACGATAGCCGGTGGCGTCGATCTCCGGGAAATCCATGAACAAATCCCCGAATGGCTGATAGCTGCCCATCTGGACTTCATCGCCGGTCCAGAGCGTCTGTTCGTTGAACTGGATATGCTCCCGGGTCACGCCGCCGAAGATCATGCCGCCGAGGCTGCCGTTCCCCACGGGTAAGGCTTGAAGCCAATCGGCAGCAGGCTTGTCATACCAGAGCGAGCCGCCGCCATCGGCAGCAGCGATGGCATTGGGGATGGGTGCTAGGGCGAGGAGGAAAATGAGGGGTGTGTGGCGGTTCATAGGATGGAAATTCAACTTAGCAGATTACGCGCATGCGAAGACGAGGGTATCACGAATGAATGCAGGAATTTGCTTTTTCACCTGGCGCGGAGAATCCACTGGAGAGCCGATCTGGGATGGGAAAAAGGGGGGTGATTTTTTCCAAATGACGAAAGATCGCCTTCGAGCCAGTCGTTCTCACTGTAAGCCATACTCACGGGAATGGTTTTCAAACCATCAACCGTCATGAATCCGCATCAAGACAGTTTCGCCCAGATGAATCGCCGTAGGTTTTTATCCGGCACCATTGCTGCCTCCATTCCCTTGATTCTTCCATTGCGTCTGCGCGGTGCCACCCCACCGCCGTCCGCCCGGCTGAACCTCGGAGTGATCGGTACTGGTGGGCAAGGTTCAGGCCACGCAAAGACCTGGACCGGATTGCCTGAATCCCGCCTGATCGCCGTGTGCGACGTCAACCGCAAGCAGGTGGAAAAGGCCAAGGCGAACGCCGATTCCGCACAAGGCAAGGATTCCTGCACCGCGTATCATGACTTCCGCGAATTGCTGGCGCGTCCAGATATCGATGCGGTCTCGATCGCCGTTCCGGACCATTGGCATGCATTGCTTGCCCTGGCGGCGATCCGTGCCGGCAAACACGTCTATTTGGAAAAGCCGGTCGCCTATACCGTGGCGGAAGGTCGCGCGCTGGTGGATGCGGTGCACCGCCATGGAGTGGTGCTGCAGAACGGCACCCAGCAGCGATCCATGAGCACATTCCAGCGCGCCGCATGGCTCGCCCGCTCGGGACGCCTCGGCAAGGTGCACACCGCCATTGCCATTTCTCCCTATGGCCCACAGGGAGGTGATCCGAATCCCGCAGCGGTGCCGCCGGAAATCGATTACGAAATGTGGCTCGGACCCGCCCCATCGAAACCTTACACGCCTGGCCGCTGCAGTGGCCATGGCGGTTCCGGTTGGTATCACATCCGCGACTACTCCGGCGGCTGGATCACCGCCTGGGGATCCCACCACGTCGATTGCGCACAGTGGGGGCTTGGAAAGGATCACGAAGCTCCTGTCGCAGTCGAGGCGAAAGGCGAATTTGCCAAGGACGGAGTGTATGACACCTGTTACAAATGGCGTGCAGAATACCAATATGCCGATGGTGCGAAGCTAATCTTCGCCACCCCGGCCGAGGCCGAAGGAAAAGGTGATGTGCTAATCCAGGGCGATCAAGGATGGGTCAGCGCCAGCCGTGGCAGCATCGACGCCTATCCGAAATCACTGCTGGCCGAGCAACCGGGCGCGCTGGCGGACCCGTGGCCAACCCATCACTCTCAGGATTTTCTCCATGCCATCCGCGAGGGACGGCAGCCGGCCGCGCCAATCGAGCCCGCCCACTTGTCCACCACACTCTGTCATCTTGCCAACATCGCCATCAGCCTCGGACGTCCGCTGCGCTGGGACGGCAAGAGCGAGCGCTTCATCGACGATCCGGTGGCCGACCGGATGCTCACAGCTCCGATGCGCGCGCCATGGAACCTGAACGCCTGAGACCATGAAACGATCCACCCTGCTTGCCCTATTCGCCATGCCTGTTGTGGCTTCGATGTTCTCGTTCGCATACGCGGGCGAAAACTACGAAATGTTGAAGGAATTCGCCCGATACGAACAAGGGAAGCCGCTTGCTGTTCTGATAGAAACCCGACGCGCGGTCTTCATGGACACCGCCGACCCATCCGTAAGGGCGGAGCGCAAGCGTGAGTTGCTCGCATTCATCGCATCGGACGCCCACACGCAAGCCAAGGCGATCGCCATCGAGTGGCTGGGATGTCTGGGCGGCGCGGAATGCGTGCCTGGACTGACCGCCGCTACCAAAGACCCGGCGCTGGCGGCACCCGTATCGGCCGCTCTGGAACGCATCCAAGGACCGAAGCCCATGGGTGGAACGGGAGCCGCCGCCGTTAGCAAAAATGCTGCGGAGGTGGCGGCCTTCAGTGCCGCCTTCGATAAACAGGCCGCCGGTTCCGGCACGGATGAACGAATCGTCGCGGCGCTGGGATCTTCCAATGAACTGCTCGCTGGTAGCGCGCTGCGCCTTTTGCGCGACGGCTTTGGGTCGGACGTTCTCATAAAAAAACTGCTCGATTCCATCGACCAATTGCCAGCGGTCCGCCACATCCCGCTGTGCGAAGCGCTCGCAACGCGTTCGGAAGCTGATGACAAGCTTCATGCCATTCTCAAATCCCGGGTGGAATCCGGCGATCCCGATACCCGTGCTGCGGCGCTCAGGGCATTCGGGCGCATCCTTCGTCCGGCCGATCTGCCCTTGGTTTTGTCATACACCGCAGACACCACCACACCCGAACTCTCCACTGCGGCAAAGGTCGCCTTATCACGCGCGACCGATCCGGCAATTGCACCCGCACTCATTCAGATTGCCACCTCCGACGCGACGATACGGATTGCTGCCATCGATGCCTTGGCAACCCGCAACGCCGTGGATCTTGCGGATCGGATCTGGCTCTTGACCACAATGCAAGATGCGCAAGTTTCCGCAGCGGCATACCGCGCCTTGGGCGAGCTTCTCCCGCCGGCCGGTTTGCCGGATATCCTGGCAAAACTCGCCGCCACCAAGGGGGCGCCTGCCGCCGATGAACTCGGAAAACTTCTCTGGAATGTCGTCCGCCGCCATCCGGATCCGGCGGCGGCAGCGGAATTGTTAGATCAACAGGCCGCCAATATACCTGCGGAAACCAAAGCACTTGTGATTCGTTATGCCGACCGCATCCGCCCGAAAGAGATTAAACCGAAAGAGGACAACGCAAAACCAAACACCTCCGCACTGCCGGCATTGGATCTTCCTGCAGCGGAGGATCGCGCCAAGCTCAGTCCCGATGGTCACCAACAGGTCGCCTATCTGGATTGCGGTTCGCGCGACTCGTCATCCGGCACGGATGTCGTCATCCGCAGGACCACCGGCGAAACCTATCAGTTCGGCGGCACCGCCCATCCGCTTGCCACCATGGACTTCGGCAAGACGCTCAGCTATGAAATCACCGGACTGTCCCCCGGGGCGGACTATGTGATCGGTTTCAGCGCCTGGGATGCCGACCTGAACGGCCGCCGCCAGACCTTCGGCATCAACGGCACGGTCCTCTTGGGCGATTTCGCACCGCTCGCCTACCATGCCGAAAAACCCACCTACACCCGCATACACCTGCCCTTGCCCAAAGCACTCATTTCAGACGGCAAGGCAACCGTCAGCATGCAATCGCTGGCAGGCCCGAATGCAGTGATCAGCGAACTCTGGCTGCTGCGTCGCGATGTGGATGCGCCCGCCAAAAAGCGGATACTGATCCTCACCGGAGACGACTTCAAAGCACATCACTGGCGCACGACCGGAACGGAGTTCGCGACGATCCTCCGTGCGGATCCGCGGTTGGAAGTCACCATCAGCGAATCCCCCTACCTGTTGGATTCACCGGTTCTCTCGTCCTACGATGCGGTGTTCCTGCACTTCAAGAACTACCAGGAGCGTCTGCCCACCAAGGAAGCACTGTGGAAAAACCTCGAAGCCTACATCCGCAGTGGCGGCGGTCTGGTGATTGCGCATTTCGGCTGCGGCGCACTGCAGGAGTGGAACGGCTTTGTCGACGTGGCCGGCAGGGTCTGGGATCCGAAGAAGCGCGGGCACGACCCCTATGGCGAATTTGTAGTCCGCATTCTCCAGAACACGCATCCCGTCACCAAGGAACTCGCGGATTTCAAAACCCGCGACGAACTCTACACCTGCCTCGCCGGTAATGAGAAAATTGAAGTTCTGGCAGACGCGACATCCAAGGTTGATCAAAGCGTCCACCCGATGGCATTCGTGCTCACACCCGGCAAGGGCCGCGTGTTCAACAGTCCGCTCGGACACGATCTAGGCGCCCTTGCATCCAAAGGCACGCGCTCCCTCTATCTGCAAGGCACTCTCTGGGCCGCAGGCATCACCCATAACTGATAACTTGTAACCAGTCGTCATGAAAATCTCCTTCCATACCGATGCCTTCAATACCTCCTTTGTCTCCTTTGACCGCTGCCTCGAGTGGGCTGCGGAGAACGACGTGCACTGGATCGAATGCGGCTTGATCGACGGGGTGAGTTGGATCCACGGGCTTGGATACCAGCCGCACATCGCGATGTATCAGGACCCGCTTCTGTTGCGCAAACACATGCAGACCTTCGGAGTTCAATTCTCCCAGGTGGACGCCGCGTTTCCTTTGTCCGGAACGGACGGTCCGTCCCACGGGCTTCCTTATGTTCTCAAGGCCATCCCGTGGGCGAAACATGCCGGTTGTGGGCGCGTCGCCACCACCGACGGATTGCACCGCCCGGAAGGCCTCACCGACGAGGAGGCCATGGAATCAATGAAACGCCAATACGGGCGAATCATCGAGGTCGCCGAGGCCTACGAAGTGATCGTCTCGATCGAAGTGCACGGCTATTTCACCACCAAACCGGAGTTTCTCGAACGCATGCTCGCCTTCGTGGACAGTCCGTTCCTGCGCCTCAACCTCGACACCGGCAACAGTTTCATCGCCGGTCAGGATCCGGTGGCTTTCTGCCAGCGATTTCGCGACAAGATCGCACATGTCCATGTCAAGGACGTCAGCGAATCACTCGCCGCCATTGCCCGCGGCGGGCAAACCGGCATCGCCCTCTCCCATTGCGCGGTCGGTGAGGGTGTGAATGCGTCTAACATCCGGGAGGTGATCTCGCTTCTGCACGAAGGTGGTTACACCGGCCACCTCTCCATCGAGTGCGAAGGCCAGGGCGGCCCCATGCTTACCCGCTCGCTGCAATGGCTGCGCAGCACCCTTGCCGAACTCGGCATCGCCGAGGAGAAGCTCTGACTCCACTCACTCTGGCAGCGTGCTTGAATGCTAGGAATTTGCTTTTCACCTAGGGCGTAAAATACACTGGATAGCCGGGCTGGGAATGGAAAAAGTCCGGCATTTTGATGGCCTTCTCGTTCAGGGTCTTTCCCGAACCATAAAAACGGAACATGGAGGTTCATAATTCCGTGCCAAAATAATTTCCATCAAAACCGCGAACCGGGGCCTGATGTCATGGTCCGGGGCGTTCCGCAGCGGCCGGAGCGGAATGTTTTCCACCCAGTTCATTCGCCTTGATTTGCGCTTGGCGGGAGTAGTCAATGGCCTCGCCAAGGATGCGGGCGGCTTCCTGAGGCGCGTGGAAACCCATCGAGTTTTCCGCGTTCACGAAGTCGAGCCGCCACTGGGCCTTGCGTTGGAGGTCGAGCACCGGTTTGAGTTGTTCCGGCGTGGCCCCTGCGGCCTTGGTGGCGGTGATGGCGCTAAGCATGTCGTCCACGGCGCTACCGGCCCGGCCCATCAGCTTGTGGGTGCGGTCCTGGATGGCATTCACGCGGGCCAGCAACTCCTCCTCCGGATAGGGATGGCAGGTTTGGCAGGAACGCGAGATGTTGAGCAGCGGGCTGCGCACCCAGTGCTCGGACACCTTGGTCGCGCCCTCGCGTTTGTAGGGCATGTGGCAATCCGCGCACGAGACTCCGCTGCGCGCGTGCACGCCCTGGCTCCACATCTCGAACTCCGGATGCTGCGCCTTGAACACCGGCGCGCCGGTTTCCGTATGGACAAAGTCCGCAAACTTCGAACCGTCCGCGAATTTCCTTTCGTCATAAGTCGCTTCGATGTTCTCCATCTTCAGTCCCTTGTCCCATGGGAAAAACATCGTGGACTTGGGCCCGCAGTAATACTCGACGTGGCACTGGGCGCAGGCGAACGAGCGCATTTCCTGACGGGAGGCGTCCACATTCGGGTCATAGGGCTGCTTGCGGTCACCCTTGCGCCAGCGCTCGACACTCGGCAGGTGCGGCGTGGAATCGGCGCTGTTAGCCAATGACTGAATCCCTTTGACGAACGCCGGCCGCGTGACCCGCAGCGACATGGTTTCCGGATCATGGCAATCCACGCAGGAAACCGGATGTGCATCCCCGAGCTGGGCGGAGTGCGGATGATCGGCCGGAGTGCCATCCGGCGTGGCCAGGATCGCTGCATACGCGTCCTTATAGGGAATGGTGCTCATTTTTTCGAAACCCTTCATGACGGCGTCCCAATCGAAGCCCTGCGCGTCGGCCAAGGTTTTGCCCTGCATTTCCAGTCCCACGCGCCGCCATGTCGGGACGACCGAGGCATGGCAATGCAGGCAGGCTCCCGGCTGCGGTTTTTCGGTGATGCGCTTCGAGTGCTCCTGATCGTAAAGCATGTAGGAGTGGCCGCGGCGGTCGCGGAAATCCAGCGCGAAGGCATAGCCGAGAAACATGCGCTTCAGCCAGGGATCACGTTCGATCCGCGATTCGGGGATAGCTCCCTCGGAACCTCCGTAGCGGGTGTTGGTGACATCCACGGTTTTCAGATAGGCGTCATACTGGCGCGGCCAGTTTTTGCCCCATTGTTTGGCGTCGGTGGTGTTTTCAGTTACCTCCACCAAGCGGACATAGCGGTTCTGCGCCTCGTTCTTGCGCTGGAACATGGTCATCAGCAGCATGGCAACGCCGAAGGTGACCGCGCCCGCCAGCACGGCGGTAAGGACGAACCATTTGAGCTTCCAGGTGCGGACGGTGGGTTGGTTTTCCGATGGGTTCATGGTGACGATTGGGGTGGATGGATTTCAATTGCGCGCGCCGTGGCCGACACCGCGGTGGCAATGGACGCATTGCAGAGAGTTCTCGCCGACCGTGCGGCTGCCGGAAACCAGCTCGTGCACGAAATCCTCGTGGCAGCGGATGCAGGAGTCCTGCAGAATGCCCGCATTGCGCGGCTTGATCATGATCGGCTCGTGGAAATCCATGAAGGTGAATCCCTTGGAGTGCCAGAAACCGTTGTCCGCCTTGGCCAGGTATTTCGGCACGAAATCATGTGGCAGGTGGCAATCCGCGCAGGCCGCCGCCTGGTGGTGTCCGCCCTTCTGCCAAGAATCATACTCGTCGTTCATCACATGGCAGTTCGCGCAGGCCCGCGGATCCTTGGAGAAGTAACTCAGGCCCTCGCCATAATCGAAGGCATATACCCCCAGCCCCGCCGCCACGCCCGCCATAATGGCGGCAATCACCGCCAACGGTTTCCAGGGGATGGAGGGCAATCGTTTCATGGATCCTCGGCTCGACTCGCGAAAACCATTTGCACGGTCCACGTAACGTCACCATGCCCCAACCAAGTTTTCATGGGAAGATAATTACCGGATCGAAACGGGGTAAATCAAGAATGTTTATTCATTCTTTCATGAGAGATGAATTGATTTGGATGATGATTCACGTTTGGTAGAGTTTCCCTATGAAACCCTTGGATGAGGAGGCGTGGCCACACTTGATCCGGCCGGGAAGTCGGATTTTCATTGGCGGCGGAGCATCGGTGCCCTTCGCACTGGTGCATTCGATGTTGCGGCAGGCTGACCATTTCAAGGATATCGAACTCGTCCACATCCACGGCCTCGGGGAAACTCCGTGGATCGATCCCAAATACGCCGATGTCTTGCGCACCAATTCGTTTTTTCTAACACCCGCTCTGCGTGAAGCGGTAGAACGTGGCCAAGCGGACTACACTCCTTGCCCGATGTCCGAGGTGGCTTCACTTTTTAAAAATGGCCCGTTGCCGTTAGATCTCGCGTTGATCCAGGTCAGCCCACCCGATGCCGATGGTTGGTGTTCGCTCGGAGTCAGCGTGGATGTGGTGAAAACCGCCGCACGCTTGGCCCGCACGGTCATCGCGCAGATCAATCCCAAGATGCCGAAAACTTGCGGAAAAACCCGGATTTCCATCCGTCAAATCGATTTTTTCATCGAACACAAAGCCGCCTTGCCAGAATTGCCACGAGCGATTTTAGACAAACGCCACGAACGGATCGGCCGCTATGCCGCGCAACTCATCGAAGACGGATCGACCATCCAAATCGGCCTCGGAAACACCCCGGAAGCCGTGGCGAAAGCATTGATCAAACACCAACATCTGGGAATCCACACCGGCTTGTTCAATGATGCATTGATGGAACTCGTCCGCTGCGGGGCCGTGAACTCATCACAAAAAAATTTCCTCACGGGAAAAATCATCGCCAGCCACGTGATGGGCAGCCGCAAGCTCTATCAGTTTATCGATGGTAACACCGACATCGAACTTCACCCCAGTGATTGGGTGAACGATCCCGCACGCATCGCTCGAAACGACCGGATGGTCGCGATCAACGGCGCGCGCGAGATTGACCTAACAGGCCAAGTCGTGCGCGATTCGAGTGGTCATCGTTTTTACGGCGGTATCGGCGCCCTGCAGGATTTCATCCGCGGTGCGGGCCGCAGCAAAAACGGGCGACCGATCATCGCCCTCACCTCCACCACCGACGATGATGCCCGTTCACGGATCGTCGCCGGACTTGAAGAAGGCAGCGGCGTCTGCACCGGTCGTGGAGACGTGCATTATGTGGTCACCGAGTTTGGCGTCGCCAGTCTCCACGGCCGCAGCATCCGCGAGCGAGTCGCCAGACTGGTGGAAATCGCCCATCCGGATCACCGAGAGACACTACTAACCGGGGCGCGGGCCCGTGGCTGGTTACCCAAATTTTTCACGATGCCCGTCACCGAGCCCGAACTTACGGAAGGTGGGGTGGAAAGCTCCTGGGTGTTATTTCAGGATCAGCGCTTCCTCGTCCGGCCACTCCATCCAAGCGACATGCGGGCCTTGCAGGAGTTTTTCTATTCCCATGACGAGCAAACCGTGCGTCTCCGATATGGCTATCAGCGGGACCGCATGAGCGGCGAGTCCGCCTACAAACTCGCCGCTGTGGACCAACGCAAAGATCTCGCTCTCGGCATCTTCGAGGACATGCATGGTCGGCAAGAACTCCGCGCCATCGCCCGATATTATCTGGAGCAAGACGGCAAACGCGCCGAGGTCGCATTCGTGGTGCATGAATCAACACGTCACCTAGGCATGGCCGGATATTTGTTAGGCGAACTTGCAGGAATCGCCAAATTACGAGGGATCTCATGCTTCTGGGCGAGCGTGCTGCAAGATAACCGCGCCATGGCCGGATTATTCCTTGCCGCAGGCGGCGCAGAAACGAAATCATCACCAGATGATGAACGAATATTCAAACTACCCGTGGAAAAAATCCTGCGCACTAGGAAAAAATTTCTCGAACGCAAAAACATCCGCCGCCTTGAACGATGAGCGCTGAGAAACGCACGATCGGAATCCATTTCGATGCGGCTTATGAAAAGCACGACACCGGCCCGCACCACCCGGAATCGGCGGAGCGCTACCGGGTACTAGAGTCAGCATTGCAAGAACTCCCCAAAAGTTTCCTCAAGCTACCCGGCCGCCGAGCCACGGTTTCGGAGATCCTGCTCGCCCATGAACATTACTATCATGATCTGGTCTATCGGGATGTGGAATCATTCGCCCACCAATTGCGCACAGGTGACACAGCCATCTGCGAGGAAAGCTACGATGTCGCGTTGGAGGCGAGCGGGGCCGTTCTATCAGCCATCGATGCCGTGATGGCTGGCACTGTTTCATCAGCCTTCTGCGCGGTGCGTCCGCCTGGCCACCACGCCACCGCCACACGCGGCATGGGTTTCTGCATTTTCAATCACGTCGCCATCGCCGCCCGCTACTTGCAGAAAAAATATAGCCTGCAACACGTGGCGATCATCGATTGGGACGTGCATCACGGCAATGGCACCGAGGCGATCTTCATCGAAGATCCCACCGTCTTATACATTTCTCTCCACGAAAATGATATCTATCCGCACACCGGTCCCGCCACCGAACGGGGGCAAGGTAAGGGCCTTGGCGCAAACCTGAACATTCCCCTGCCCGGCGCTTCGGATGGCACCTTCGCGCTTGAAGCATGGGATGCACAAATCACTCCGGCCATCGATGTCTTTCAACCGGATTTTCTACTGATTTCCGCCGGCTTCGACGCACGCATCAACGATCCGATCGGCGGCTTACACTGGTCCGATGCGACCTTCGCAGCCATGACGCGCCGTTGTGTGGAGCAGGCCGAAAAATGGTGCGGCGGCAAAATCGTCTCCGTCCTCGAAGGCGGCTACAATCCCGCAGGCCTCGCCTCGGCAGCGGCAGCACACGCAAATGCCCTGATTTGAAAAGCCCAACTCAATCCGCCATGCCCCGGGCATAGACATCATCCTCGGTGAAAACGATCACCATCGGCCTGCAGCACACCTCGCAATCATAATCCACCTCCGCTGGCATCTCGTCTGGATGCGGCACGGCAACTTCAAAGACCTCGAAACAAGTCGGGCAGGTGACTTCAGCAAGTTCCATGAAGAGATGATTGCACAGAAATCGAGAATTTCCAGCATCACTTCACATGCAAACTGAGACGGGATTTTCCTGTGGGATCTTTGGCCGTATCCACCACCCAATTGAGGGTGAATCCCTCATGAAGCGGTGCGGGCGAATCATTCCACAATGTGATCGCGGAGTTTTCTCCAGCGTTAAAGAGAAGCCTCTTGCCGTTGTAGTAATTCATTTCAACCTCGGCGTTGGCGATGCCCGGGCCGTTGATTTCTTTGGATGTCACGTCCACGCGTTCTGTGAATGCTTGCTTAAGCTGCTTTCCATCCGTCCATTTCAAAACCATCCGGTCGTCATTAATCCGTTTTTCAAAAGCCTTTTGTGCCATCCGGCCTTCTTTTTCAACTGCGGCATAAACATTCGGGATTTTCACACGAACAGTGAAACGAAGCGGGTTTTTTGTTAGTGTACCCGTGTCGGTGATGCGACCACCGATGGAAATGACGCCTCGATCTTGTTCGACGGCTACTTCATAAGCAGCATCTCCGGTTACACTGCCACGAATGGAGGTTTTTTCGAGCTTATCAGTCGCCGGGTCAGTGGATTCCAACGACCCCTTCTTGATTTTCTTGAGCTGGGTTTCCCCGTTAGGCAGGATTTCCTCTACGATGCAGGAGATGGCAATTTGAGTCGCCACCCCCATCGGCTCGCCCTTGGGATTCATTAAAGTCAGAATAGCCACCCCATTGGTGTCGATGCTAAAATGATAGTTCCGATTTTCAACCACTGCGAAATAACCGATCCATGGTTGCTTTTTGAGAATGGGAAGCTCAGCGGTCACACGTTGGGTACCGATGAGACTGAAAAGAACGGCAGCCACCACAGCCACCAGCGATGCCTGATATTTCATAACGTCACCATGGCTAACCTTTTTACTGAAACCAAGTAAAAATCAGATGACGATCTCACAAATAAGTCGAGAGCCCATTCACCGTCTCGCGATCAAGCCGCCGAACCAGCGCCATGAGCAATGCAACCATGTTTAGGTAATCGTTCAAATCAATGATCGAATTGTGCGAATGAATATAACGCGCCGGAACGCCCAGCACGATGCAAGGAACTCCATTGTTAGCCAGGTGAAAAGACCCGGCATCCGTGCCGCCAGTCCGCCGCACCGTCACCTGATGCGGAATCCCCTCGGCCCGTGCAACTCCAATTGCTAACTCCGCCAAACGTGGATTGGTGATGGCCGAAGGATCAAACAAACGGATTTGCACGCCACCACCGAGCCGCCCCTGACAATCCGCCCGGAAAAATCCCGGAGTATCGTCGGAGGGCGGGCCTTCAAGAATAATGGCAACGTCCGGATTGGAAAACGCAGCGGCGGTTTTCGCACCGCGCAGGCCGACTTCCTCCTGCACCGTTCCACAAAGAATCAGTCGGTTAGGAAGCGTGGATTGAGACAGAATCTGTCCGCCTTGGATCACACCAGCCATGCCCACACGGTTATCGAATGCCTTGGCCATGAAATAATCCTCCCGCGCCATCGGCGTGAACATCGAGCAAGGCGCGATCGGATCCCCCAGCGAAATCCCCAAATCATCCGTGACATCGCGCCGTGAATCAGCTCCCACATCGATGAACATTTGATCGATCATCATCACCTGCCGCCTCTGCGCCTCGGCTAGCAGATGTGGGGGTCGCGATGAGACAACTCCCAAAATTTTTCCACCGCTGCGGGTCAAGATTTCGACGCGCTGCGAAAGCAAGCTGTGTTCCCACCATCCACCCAGCGGCACAAACTGGATAAATCCATCCGGCGTGATGCTTTGCACCATAAACCCAACCTCATCCATGTGCCCGGCCACCAGCACCCGCGGCCCGTCACCCGTGGATTCGCAGAACACCGAACCATTGCGATCCGTGGACAACTCACCACATTCCTCCAACTCATCCACAAAAATCGCCCGCACTTCATCCTCATGCCCGGGGACTGAATGGGCATCCGTTAATTCCTGCAACAATGAGACCGCTTTCGTACGCATGGCCAGGACTTTGAGCACCTACACCGCCGCTTCCAAGCGCCAACTTGGACAGAAAATCCGCGTTTCCCTCACTCCGCTGCTTGCCCTCGCGGCGGGCTTGGATACGTTCGGCCAGCCCGATGTCTGATTCCTTCGTCCACCTCCACCTCCACACTGAATTCTCCCTACTTGACGGCATGATCCGCACCGGGGATCTCGCGAAACGCGCCGCAGAACTCGGCATGCCCGCCGTGGCCATGACCGACCACGGGAACCTCTACGGAGCCATCCAGTTTCACCAAAAATGCACCAAAGCAGGCGTCAAACCCATCTTCGGCTGCGAAATCTACCTCGCACCCCAATCGATGGAGGACAAAAAAGACCTCGTCGGCCGCAAGCGTGCCACCCACATGACCTTGCTCGCCGAGACCAACGAGGGTTGGAACAATCTCTCGAAGCTCGTCTCAAAAGGCCACTTGGAGGGCTCCTACTACGGAAAACCCCGTGTCGATCGCGCCGCACTCCGCCAGTATTCCAAAGGTATCATCTGCCTCACCGGCTGCATTTCCGGCCCGGTCAACGAATGGCTCCGCGCCGGCGATGAAGAAAAAGCCCGCGAAACCCTCGCCGAACTCGTGGACATCTACGGCCGCGAAAATGTCTATGTGGAAATCCACAACCACGGCCTCGAACCCCAGCGCATCGTCACTCCCGGCCTGCTGAAACTCGCCGCCGAATTTGGCCTGAAACCGGTCGCTGCCAACGACGTGCATTTCCTCCACCGCGAAGATCACGAAGCCCACGACGTGATGATCTGCATCGGCACCGGCCACCTCGTCATCGATGAAAACCGTATGCGCTACACCCCGGAGGTCTATTTCAAGACCGCCGAACAAATGCGCGCCCTCTTCGCCGATATTCCCGGTGCCTGCGATGCCACACTGGAAATCGCCGCACGCTGCAACGTCGAACTCAAACTCGATTCCACATCCTCCGAGAAATACCCGCAGTTCGAAGCGCCCGACGGCTCGCCCCGCGAAGAATATCTAATGCGTGTCTGCCAGGAAGGCCTTCTCAGACGCTACACCCCCGATCGCGCCGCCGATGCAGAAATCCAAGAGCGCCTGAAATACGAAGTCGATACCATCAACAGTCTCGGTTTCGCCTCCTACTTCCTCATCACCGCCGATTTCATCCAGTGGGCGCGCGATAATGACATCCCCGTCGGCCCCGGCCGGGGCTCGGCGGCCGGCTCGCTCGTCGCCTACGCCATGGGCATCACTGATATCTGCCCGCTGCAATTCGGCCTGCTTTTCGAACGCTTCCTCAACCCGGAACGCGTCAGCCCTCCCGACGTCGATATCGATTTCTGTCAGTCGCGCCGACCCGAAGTCATCTCCTATGTCCGGGAAAAATACGGGAAACGCAGCGTTTCGCACATCATCACCTATGGCACCATGGGCGCGAAAAGCGTCATCCGGGATGTTGCCCGTGTGATGGGCGTTTCCTATGGCGATGCCGACCGCATCGCAAAAATGATCGAGGCGAAACCTGGCGTCACCCTCAAGGGCGAGTGGGAATCAAAACCCGAACTCAAAGAACTCATCGAGGCCTCGTCCACCTATCAGGAACTCTGGAACTACGCGCTCAAACTCGAAGGCATCAACCGCAACGTCGGCATCCACGCCGCCGGCGTTGTCATCGGCGATCGCCCGCTCGACGAACACGTTCCTCTAACACTCGGCAACGAAGGCGAAGTTGTCACCCAATATGACATGGGCGCCATCACCGAAGTCGGCCTGCTCAAAATGGACTTCCTCGGCCTGAAAAACCTTACCGTCATCCATGAAGCGGTCGGCCACATCCGCAAACGCAAACCGGATTTCAAGATTGAAAAAGTCCGCCTCGATGATCACGCCACGTTCGACATCCTCAACCGCGGCGAGACGATGGGCGTGTTCCAGCTCGAATCCGGCGGCATGGTGGAAACCTGCCGGAAATACCAAATCGAGAAAATCGATGATATCATCGATTTGTTAGCCCTCTACCGCCCGGGAGCCATGCAGTTCATCGATCAAATGATCGAGGTGAAAAAAGGCCGCAAGAAACCCATGTTCGAACACCCGTTGCTAGAGCAAGTCTGCGGCAACACCTACGGCGTCATGATCTATCAGGAGCAGGTCCAGAACGCCGCCAAGCTACTCGCCGGCTACACGCTCGGCGGAGCCGACCTGCTGCGCCGCGCCATGGGTAAGAAGGACCCGAAAAAAATGGCCGAGGAACGCGGGAAGTTCGTCGCGGGCGCGGCCGCGACCAACAACATCGGCGAAAAACTCGCGAACCAGATTTTCGAGAAAATCGAGATGTTCGCTGGTTATGGTTTCAATAAATCACACTCCGCTTGTTACGGGCACATCTCGTATTGGACGGCCTATCTGAAAGCGAACCATCCGGTCGAATTCATGTCGGCTCTGCTCTCCAACGAGGTTCACAATACCGATAAAATCAGCGTCTTCGTTTCCGAATGCCACCGCATGGGCATCGAAATCCTGCCGCCCGACCTCAACGCATCACAACTCCGCTTCGCTCCGGAAATCACTCTCAACGGAGCCAAAGGCATCCGCTACGGCCTCGCTGCCATCAAAAATTGCGGCGAAGGTGCGATGGCCGCAGCCATCCAAGATCGCGAGGCCAACGGCAAATTCTCCTCAATCGAAGATTTCTCCACCCGTCTCGATTCAAAGGTCGTCAACAAACGCATCCTCGAAAACCTCGTCAAAGCCGGTGCCCTCGATTGGACCGGCGAGACCCGCGCCGGAATGTTTGGCCGTCTCGAACAAGTCGTAGCCTCCGCCTCCTCCGCACAGAAAGACAAAGCCTCCGGCCAAGTCTCGCTTTTCGATGCCATGGATTTCGCCGCGCCCACCCCCGCCGCAAAATCCAACTCCAACGAGACCGCCGTCGAGGAATGGAGCAAGGACGACCGATTGGCTCACGAAAAAGAATTGTTAGGATTCTACGTCACCGGCCACCCGCTCGACAAATTCCGTAGCGTGATCGACTCCGATAAATACCGCCGCCTCGGCCTAATCGATGACATCGAAGTATTAAACCCGCGCGATCGTTTCCCCTTCGCCGGCATGGTCCGTTCGCTCGATGCCAAGATCACCAAGACCGGCAAACCCTTCGGCGTGCTGATTCTCGAAGATTTCACCGGCAGCTCGGAAATCATGCTCTGGGGTGAGACCTTCACCCCCGCCCGCGAAGCCGGGCTTATTGAACCAGGAAAAATCATCCGCCTCAAGTGCGCCATCCAAGTGGACGACCGCACCGGCGGCCGACGTCTAACCGGCTACGAACTCGCCGAACTGAAAGCCAAACGCGGCTCCGCCAATGGCAATGCCAATGGCCCGCTCGAATTGATGCTCTGGACAACGCGCCACTGCGAATTCGACCTCATGGAAATCAAAAATGCGCTCGCCAAACACCCCGGCACCACACCCGTCCACCTGCATTTCCAAAACAGCGCCGGACGCCGCATCACCGTCGCCACCAACGAATCCTTCAGCGTAAAACGCTGCGACGCCCTGGAATCGGCCCTCGGCCGTTGGATCGAAGATTGATTCCCAATTTCTCCGTCACTCACAAACCGCTGGGAGCCCAGCTCGAATGAGCCTATTTCCGCGGAAATCCCCGCGTTTCAGAGATATTCGCGATCTATCTCCTCAGCGGCTTGTTTGATGGATTTCCCTCCGTCCACGCGCTTACTGAAATCCACAAACTTGTCCAGTTCACGACGAATCACAGGAAACAGAAAATACACGCCAATCAAGTTAGGAATGCTCATCGCAAAAAGTGAAGCATCCGAAAAATCGACCACCGCGCCCATGGATGCCGAAGAACCTGCAACGATGACAGCACAGAAGATAATTTTATAAACTAGCGCGACGTTTTTATTGCGACCAAAGAGGTATTGCCAAGCTTGGAGTCCATAATAACTCCACGTGATCAGCGTTGAAAATGCGAACAGGGCAACACAAACGAACAAGACATATTTGAAGCTCTCGTGAACCGTCTGAAATGCTTGTGAGGTCATGCTGATTCCGAACGAAGTATTATCTCCGCTGGTCTTGCCCAGCATGAACGACTGACCGTTGATCGTGAACTCGCCAGTATCACCCTTGAAATACATCGTGGTTACCAAGACGAGAGAGGTCATCGTGCAGATGATCACGGTATCGATAAACGGCTCTAACAAAGCCACCACACCCTCGGAGGCAGGCATTCGTGTCTGGGCCGCCGCGTGGGCGATCGGAGCAGAACCGATGCCCGCTTCATTAGAAAATGTCGCACGCCGCATACCCCAAACGAAAGCAGCGAGCAACCCGCCAGTGACTGCCGCTCGTGGATTAAACGCTTCCGTCATGATCATCGAAATCGCCGCAGGAATATGCCCAAAGTTGCTTATCAAGACAATGGCCGAGCTGATCACATAGATTAGACACATCGCGGGGACCAATCTCGCAGTAACCTTCGCAATTCCTTGGATGCCGCCAATGATGACCAATCCCGTTAGAATCGCCATGATCACTCCGAACACCCACTGTCGACCCGCGAAAAAACTCGCTTCTCCGCCGGTCACGTTGAGGAGCTGGGAGGTGGTTTGATTGACTTGAAAAACATTGCCACCACCGAAAGAGGCGAAGATGCAGAAAACAGCAAAAATCACCGCGAGGAAGGAACCGACGGGTGCAAGGCCGCGCTCCGCGAAGCCTTTTTTCAGATAATACATCGCTCCCCCGTGGATTCGTCCTAACGAATCAAATTCCCGATACTTCACGCCGAGCGTGCATTCCGCAAACTTGGTGGCCATGCCCAGAAACCCCGATAAAAACAACCAAAACGCGACACCCGGTCCCCCGATCATAATCCCGATGGCCACGCCCGCGATGTTTCCCAACCCCACAGTGCCGGAAACCGCCGCACTCAACGCCTGAAAATGACTAATTTCCCCAGGATCACCGGAACGGCTGTAATGCCCTCGCACCGTGCGTATCGCGAGTCCAAACGCACGAATATTGATGAACTTGAAACCAATCGTCGAAACAAACCCGGCCAGCGCTAGCCAGACCACCACAGCTTTGACTGGATAGCCATTCACCGGAATGTCCATGAAAACTCCATTGACGAACCACCCAGTCGCCCAACCAAAAAGTTTGTCGATTTTTTGGTCGAGTGTGATTGCCGATTCGGCAGCACCAGCCCACCCGCAGGACATCAGCAACAAAACCGCAACGGTCCAGCACTTCCCTAAATAACGATCAAATCGGCCAATCATGGGCGGCACACTGACAACCCGCCTTTCAGGCCGCAAGCCTGAATCCTAGCCGCAACACGCGAGAGATCCGACAATCCCTGCCGCCATCAATCAGAAGCCGGATTTAATCGGGGCACTAGCCATGCGATTGGGAAACGTGAGTTCGGCGACTCCGGATTTGTCCAGTCCGCCGATCCCCAGCTCGATCATCTTGCGGTATTGAATTTCAGTGGCATGTGATAAAGGTGCGGAAATGCCCGCCATTCCCGCCAGATCATTGGCGATCCCGCTATCTTTCGCCGCATGCGCTCCGGAAAAGAAACACTCATGGTCCCGATTGATCATGTCATCCCCATCGGTTTCCAAGACCCGAGAGTTCGCTCCTGTCTGAGAGAAAACCTCCTTGAGCATTTGCAGGTCCAATCCCAAAGAAGCACCAAGTCCCAACCCTTCCGCCAATCCTGCAGTGTTGATATTCATCACCATGTTGACCAATGCCTTCACCTTCGCCGCCTCCCCCACCCCGCCGACATATCTCAAAGAGGCCGATATATTTTCCAACAATGGCTTCATCCGCTCGTAAACCGCCACATCACCGCCCACGATTAAATACAGAAGTCCCTGCCGTGCCTGCGGAATACTCGATGCCATGCACGCCGCCAAGGCGAATGCCCCGGCTTTTTCCGATGCCTCCGCGACGAACTCATGAACCTCCGGTCCGACCGTAGCACAATTGATGAAAACCCGACCCGCAGAACCTAACAATAACGATTCTCCTCCGGAAAAAATTTCCCGCATCGCATCGTCGTCCGTGACCACCGTGAAGATCACATCACAGGCCGCCGTCACCTCCGGCAAACTCTTCGCTGCGAGACAATTCAACTCCAATGCCAGAGAGGCTGCGACTGTTTCATGAGGATCATAAACCGCGCCAATGGAATATCCCAAATCCGCCAATCTCCGCGCCATGTTGGCTCCCATTCTTCCCGTGCCCACAAAACCGATAGTCATTTGCTTCATAAAGCGAAACTAAAGCGGCATTCAGAAAAACACGCAATAAGAAGTTTGCCCACGGAGAAAAGCCAATTCGCCGCAGCTCTGCGTAAGGATGGGTCTAAACCCCACAAAAAAAAGCCAATTCCAATCTTCGCTTCATTTTCTTTGTGCCAATCAACGGATTTCCCACTACGGTCGCACCACTTCGGCAGGCATGATAACCGCTGTTCACTTTTTAAGACTTTATGAAACCACCTCCCATGGACAACACGATCACCTTCACCCGCCCGCGTTTCAGTTTTTCGCCCCGCTGGCTAATCATCGTCCCACTCGTGGTTATCGGCCTTATGGGCGCGCTTTCCTCGTTTTACACCATCAGCCCGGAATCCGTCGCCATCGTCCAAAGATTCGGAAAATACCAATTCACCGCCGAACCGGGATTGCACTTCAAACTCCCCTACGGCATCGACACCGCCACCATCGTTCCCATCCGCCGTCAACTCAAACTCGAGTTCGGATTCGGAACCGTTGGCTCTACCAACCCGGATCAAATCGGCAGTCAACCCGACAAGGAACGCGACATGGTCACCGGCGACCTCAATGCTGCGAATGTCGAGTGGATCGTGCAGTATAGCATCACCGATCCAAAAGAATATCTCTTCCGCGTGCGCAAACCTGGCTCCACCTTGCGCGATTTGATCGAAAGCGTGATGTGCGAAGTGATTGGCGACCGCACCGTGGACGAAGTCCTCACCATCGGCCGCACCGAAATCGAAGTCGAATCATTGCGGCGCCTCACTGAAGTCTTAAAACACCTCAATATGGGGGTTTCCGCCGAACAAATTCAACTCATCAACGTCCACCCGCCCGGCCCGGTGCAGAGATCCTTCGATGAGGTGAACAAGGCGCAGCAAGATCGAGAAACCATGATCAATGAGGCTAACGGCGACTATAACCGCGTCATTCCGAAAGCCAAGGGTCTCGCCGAACAACGAATTTCCGGTGCCGAAGGCTTCGCCGTCCAGCGCGTCAACCAAGCCGAGGGCGACGTCGTTCGCTTCAAGGAATTGTTAGCTCAATACGACAAAGCTCCGGCCATCACCAAACAACGCCTCTATCTGGAAACCATGAACGAGGTACTGCCAAAGCTCGGCCCCAAAATCATCCTCGACGAAGACGCCAAGCAGTTTCTTCCACTCATGAATCTCAACAAGTGATTTCCACCTTCTTTTTCCCATGAAAACAATCATCACTCTTATTTCTCTGGCTGCGATCGCCATCCTTGTCGCCAGCAGCGCCTACACCGTGGATGAAACCGAACAGGTCTTCATCACCGAATTCGGAAAACCCGTTGGCACTCCAATCAACGCGGACCCCGACCCCGAGAAAAACGAGGCCGGCCTGCATTTCAAAAAACCTTTCATCCAACAGGTCAACCGCATCGAAAAGCGACTGCTCGAATGGGACGGCCCCGCCACCGAAATGCCCACACGCGACAAACTCTACATCACCGTGGACAACTTCGCCCGCTGGCGGATCTCTGATCCCAAAACCTACTTCGAGAAAATTCGCGATGAACGCAGCGCACTTTCCCGCCTCAATGACATCATCGGCAGCGAAACTCGCAACGTCATCGCCGCACACGATCTCATCGAAGTCATTCGCAGCGAAAAAAACCGGAAACCCGAGCGCGATGAAGCACTCGCAGCCGCCAACTCCAACCTCGGCGTCCTCCCTCCCATCCTATACGGACGCAGCGTCCTCAATGACCAAATCCTCAAGGCATCTCAACCAAAAGTCCGATCATGGGGTATTGAACTGCTCGACGTCCGCTTCAAGCGCATCAATTACAAATCCGGCGTGATCGAGAAAATCTACGCCCGCATGTCATCCGAACGTCTCCAAATCGCCGATCGCTTCCGCTCCGAAGGCGCGGGCGAGGCCGCAAAAATCATCGGCCGCAAAGAGCGTGATCTGCTCTCGATCGAATCCGGTGCCTACCGCAAGGAACAGGAAATCAAGGGCAAGGCGGATGCCGAGGCCACCGGCATCTATTCAACCGCGTATAGCTCCAGCCCCACCGCCGCGGATTTCTATCAGTTTACCAAAACCCTGGAAACCTATCAGAAAACCCTTGGCAAGGACAGCACCGTCATTCTCACCTCGGACAGCGATTTATTCCGCTTGTTCAAGAGCATCGAGAAACCCGCCAAACCGTGAAATTCTGATAGACCTCAACCTTCCGCTTCGTGCGCCGGAGGGCCAGTTTCAAAGCGCATCAATTCGGCGATGAATGTCAACGGGATGTGACCGGTTTCACCATTCCGGTTCTTCGCGAGCACCAATTCGGCCTTCCCAGCCTCTTCCTCTTTTTCCTCAGCGCTCTCGGCATAATACGCCGATCGGTAAAGCAGACCGACCATATCCGCGTCTTGCTCGATAGCACCGGACTCCCGGAGATCCGACATCCGGGGCACACCCAGGCTTTTCCCAGTCCGGCTTTCAGGACCGCGGTTGAGCTGGGCGAGAATGATGATTGGGATCGCCAATTCCTTGGCCAGCCCTTTGATCCCTGCGGAAATTTCCGCAATCTCCCGCTCGCGTGAGTTTTCCGCCTGTTTGGTCCGGGATTTCATCAACTGCAAGTAGTCGATCGCGATGAATTGAATGTTCTCATCGCGCTTTTTGCGCCGCGCTTTGGCCCGTAACTCGTTGATCGAAATACCCGGCGTGTCGTCGATAAACAACTTCGCTGCCGTAGTATCCACAGCCGCACGTTGAATGCGTTGCAAGTCGCCCTTGTTCGGCGTGTAACCCCGCGAGAGCTGGCTCATGGCAAACTTGGCGCGCGAAAAAACCAAACGCTGGACAAGCTGGAATGCGCTCATTTCACAGGAAAAAACCATACACGGCTTGCTTTGCTCGATACACACATGCTCGACGATGTTCATCATCAGCGACGTCTTGCCCATCGACGGACGGGCCGCAATAACGAACATTTCGCCCGGCTTGAGGCCGCTGCTCATGCGGTCCAATTGCTCAAATCCCGTGGAAAGCCCCTGAGCGCCCCGTTCCCCGGTAATCAATGCCTGAAATTGCTCTAGCACCTCCTCGACGGATTGTTTGATCGTCGGCGCTTTGTTGGTTTCAGATCCCTCACGAATCGCCAGAATCTTAGCCTCCACCGAGTCTAACAAACTAGCCACCTCATCTGGGGCATCATAAGCTTGGGCAATCGCTTCGTTCGAATTCTGAATGATCGATCGCAGCACGAACTTATCTTTCACGTGCTGAAGATGGTGCCTGAAATGCCCCGGACTCGGCGCATAAGTGTAAAGATCAGTCAACGCCGCAGGTCCGCCAACACGGTCGAGCAAGCCCCGATCGATCAGCCTCTGCACCAATGAAACTAATTCTACCTCATTTCCCGCCTCGAACAATCCGATCAGAAACTCATAAAGCGTCGAGTGCGCGGGTAGATAAAAATGCTCCTTGGTGAGTTTCTCCTCGATGGCCACACCGATGTATTCCTGCGGATCCTGCAACATCGAGGACAACAAACTCTTCTCCGGCCCGAGAGCATGCGGCAGAGCGCGTGTGACATCATCCACCGCTGTCGCCCCTTGTTGCAATAACGGACTCGGCTTGGAGGATGTCGCAGGTGGGGATTTCAGTTCGGTGGCCATGGGCAGGTGCGGAGGTTGCCCGAATTCACGCGCACACGTCAATCACCCGCCATGTGCCCACCTTGTGAGTAACTTCTGGATAAGCGCGCCAGCCATTCATTTCCAATCCCTTCGCCTCCGGAAAATATTTTCCGCACCCGCCCTCACGGATCTCCGGCCAGAACAGCGAACAGGCCTGCGCCGTAAGATGGCATCATCTGCAAGGTGGATACTATACTACCGATGCTTCCGGCAATCAACCGAACAAAACCGACACTTCGAACCCAATCAATGTCCACAGTGACAGATGAGTCACACATCCAACGCTGCGGATGCGTCGCGCCGTCGATTGCCTGATGAGGAACTGAAATTCTTCTGACAAAATCGTCTCAATAGAAAATTAGCGCACGAGCAACGTTTTGTGCTTCTCTCTCTCGCCAAAGAATTACCTCCACTTACATCCCCGCCTCTCTTGCGACATCCACGCTCAAACCATCACCTTGTTCTCGAAACACATGAAACACACCCTATTTCCCATACTCACCGCTGGATTCCTGTCTGCGTTATCCTCGCAGGCTACCGAGTTGAACACCACTGGCTCCATGGGAACAGAAACCACCACAGCCTCCGGGAGCATGGGGCAGATCAACGAGGCCCAGTCCGATAGTGATGAAGTAATAGCAACCGTCGGGATCATGAACTTTGATCCGACAGCTACTGTGAAAAATAATCTGAACGGCACCATCACACCTATCCCCGAGCCCACTGCTGCCCTAATCGGTTCCCTTGGTCTGTTCGCGCTGCTTCGTCGTCGCCGCCACTGATGTGGATGGCGAACTAACAATCTTCTCCCCGGTCATATCCCCCGGCCCCGACAACAGCCTTGTGAAGGCTGTCGCCGGGGCCACTTTTTATGATCCAGGCAGTCTTTTAAATTCTTCGCTAGCTTGCTGATAAGCAACACTTGCGGACTCACAAAAAATCCACAAAGTCGCCTGATGCGAGCCGTCATCCAGCGTGTCCTTGAGGCGTCCGTCACCATCGATGGCGAAACGATTTCGCAGATCGGCCCCGGCCTGTTGATCCTACTGGGCGTGGAGGAAATCGATGACAGCAACGACGTCGTTTGGCTTACCTCGAAAATCGCCAAAATGCGGATTTGTTCCGATGCCGATGGCAAAATGAACCTTTCGGTCATGGAAACCTGCGGTGACGCACTCATAGTCAGTCAATTCACGCTACACGCCTCCACTCAAAAAGGAAACCGTCCGTCATTCCTCCGAGCTGCCGCGCCGGACCATTCGGAACCACTTTACGAGGCGTTTTGTGCCGCGATGGAACGGGAAATCGGCAAACCCGTCGGACGCGGTGTCTTCGGTGGCGACATGAAAGTCGCCCTCGTGAATGATGGCCCGGTCACAATTGTGATCGATAGCCGGGCCCGCGAGTAAGCATTCTCTTGCAAGGCCCGAAGCAGGTGCCTAGTTTTCCGCCGCCGTGCCGATCAATGCCATTCTCGCCCTAGAAGACGGACGCTGTTTCGAAGGAAACGCGTTCGGAGCCACTGGAACCACTACCGGGGAAATCTGTTTCAACACCTCGATGACTGGTTACCAAGAGGTCATCACCGATCCGTCTTACCGCGGCCAAATCGTCAGCATGACGTATCCACAAATCGGAAATTACGGGGTCAATCCCGAGGACAACGAATCCAGCAGGCCGCACATCCGCGCGTTTGTCATCGGCGAACTCTGCGAAGTCCCCTCAAATTGGCGCTCCAGCCAACCGCTCGGCGCATACCTCGCAGGCCACGGAGTCCTCGGCATCGAAGGCATCGATACCCGCGCACTCACCAAACACCTCCGCTCACTCGGTGCCATGCGCGCCTGCGTCACGACCGAACTCGATTGCGATGCCGCCGTCGTCGCCGCCAAAGCGTCGCCCTCCATGGAAGGCATGGACTACGTAAAGGAAGTCTCAACCACCGAATCCTACCATTGGACAGAAGAATCCCGCGAATGGGTGCTGCCCAATGTTCTCACCGGCCAACCCGGCCCCTATTTAGAGCTCCCACCCGTGCGCCACCGCATCGTCGCCTACGATTTCGGAATAAAATACAATATCCTTCGCCGCCTGCGCCAAGCTGGCTTCGAGGTGGAAGTCGTAAACTCCACCGCCACCGCCGCCGAAGTGCTCGCGAAAAACCCAGACGGCATTTTCCTCTCCAACGGCCCCGGCGATCCGGCCGCACTCGACTACATCCACGCCGAACTCCGCCAACTCATCGGCAAAAAACCGATCTTCGGTATCTGCCTCGGCAACCAACTGCTCGCCCACGCCTACGGCGGAAAAACCTTCAAACTGAAATTCGGCCACCGCGGCGGCAACCAACCTGTCAAAGACCTCCGCAGCGGCAAAATCTCCATCACTTCCCAAAACCACGGTTTCGCGGTTGATCCAGACTCGCTCCCGCCGGAAATCGAAGTCACCCACATCAACCTCAACGACGGCACCGTCGAAGGCATGCACCACCGCGAACTTCCAGTCTTCAGCGTCCAATACCACCCCGAAGCCGCCCCCGGCCCAAACGACGCCTCCTATTTCTTCGAAGAATTCGCCCGCCTGATCGACGAAGTTAAAGGTTAATTGTTATTTGTTAAAAGGAAATCATACCCTGTCTTCGTTTCGAATTTTGTGCTTAAGATTTAGAATTTTAAAATGAACACCATCATCACCGGCCTCCAGTGGGGCGACGAAGGCAAAGGCAAAATCGTGGATTACCTCACGGAATCCGCAGACGTCGTCATCCGCGGCCAAGGCGGCAACAACGCCGGTCACACGGTCATCGCCGGCGGCGCAAAATATGTGCTGCACTTATTGCCCTCCGGCATCCTTTGGGACCTCAAAACCAATGTCATCGGCAATGGTGTCGTGGTCGATCCAGGTGGCTTGGTGATCGAAATCGAACGCATCGAAGCCCAAGGCATCGCCATCACACCGGACAAATTGCTTATCTCGGATCGCTCCCACGTCGTGCTCCCTTTTCATAAGGAACTCGACGCCGCCCGCGAAGCCGCACTCGGCGATCAAAAAATAGGCACCACCAAACGCGGCATCGGTCCGGCCTACGCCGACAAGATCAACCGCTGCGGCCTCCGCATGGCGGATTTGCTAGATCGCGAATACGCCACCGCGCAAATCACCCGCCGCGTCGCCGAAGCCAACGAAGTTCTCGCCCATTATGACCTCACCATCTTCGATGCCAACCAAGTCATCGACGAAGTTTACACCGCCTTCGAACGCCTCCGCCCGCACATCACTAATACGATTCCCGTGCTACATGCCGCATGGAAATCCGGTAAAAACCTGCTGTTCGAAGGGGCCCAAGGCACTTTGCTCGATATCGACTTTGGCACCTATCCATTTGTCACTTCGTCCAACACCACATCCGGTGGCTCCTGCACCGGCTCCGGCCTGCCACCCACGGCGATCAATTCCGTCATCGGCGTTTGCAAAGCCTACACCACCCGCGTCGGCTCCGGTCCCTTCCCCACCATGGATGAAGGCCTATCAGAATACTTACACGGACTCGGCCGCGAATTCGGAGCCACCACAGGTCGCCCGCGCGGTTGTGGTTGGTTAGACACGGTGTTGTTGCGCTTTGCCTGCATGGTCAATGGCGTCACCGGCCTCGCCGTCACCAATGTGGACGGGCTCGATGCCTATGAAACCCTGCAAATTTGCACGGGATACAACATCGATGGCGAAGTCCACAAACTCCCACCCGCCGATCGCTCGGCTTGGAATCGTGCGATCCCAATTTACGAAACGATGCCCGGTTGGCAATCCGATACCACCGCCTGCACCGAATACGCACAGCTGCCCGCACCAACGAAAGCCTATCTAAATCGTCTCAGCGAACTTTGCGGTGCGCCGATTGCCTTCGTCGGCGTGGGCCCGGACCGGATACAGACGCTTGTGGTTTGAAGACATGCCCGACTTTCCAGACATTCCCCGACACATCGCCGTCATCATGGATGGCAACGGCCGTTGGGCCAAGGAACGTGGACTGCCCCGACGGGAAGGTCATCGCGCAGGCGCGGAATCAGTCCGCGAAGTCACTGATACCTGCATCGAACTCGGCGTCAAATACCTCACCCTCTATGCGTTTTCCTCGGAAAATTGGAACCGTCCTGAAGCGGAGGTCAAAGCCCTGATGACCTTGCTTGATCGCTTTCTATCCGAAAAATCTAAGGACCTCAAAAAGCAGAACATCCGCCTTCAGGCGATCGGCCAACTTGATCGGCTGCCCGAAAAAACCCGTATGCTGCTGGAAAAAATCATGGAGCAGACAGCGGATCACACCGCGATGACTCTCGTGCTGGCCCTTTCTTATGGTGGGCGCGAAGAAATCATCAGCGCCGCCCGTTCACTCGCCGCAAAAGCCGCCGCAGGAATCATTTCTCCGGATCAGATCGATTGCACGATGTTTGCATCCCACCTGCAAACCGTCGGCATCCCTGATCCAGACCTTCTGATCCGCACCTCCGGGGAAATGCGCGTCTCCAATTTCCTGCTCTGGCAAATCAGCTACGCAGAAATTGTCATCTTCAAAAAATTCTGGCCCGATTTCCGCAAGAATGACCTCATCGAGGCCGTCCGAGAATACCAACTCAGACACCGCCGATTCGGCGCGTTGTGATTTCCTACAAGAGGCAAGTCACAACAATGATTGCAGACCATTAAAATTTATCGAAACACCTCGGGTTTTCTGCCACGGAGGTAATCTCCGGCGCACATGCGTTTTCCACCCTCGGGCTGGACAGAAGTAATTTCCAAAGCACCTGCACCGCAGCCCACAATCAGGCTTCCAGTTTCTGAGGAAACCATCCCAGGAGCTAACACAAGATCCAGCACTTTGGTGGATGGATGGATTTTAAGACGCTTTTCCTTCCCTCCCTCATCAGCGAGAGTGAAGGTGCCCGGCCATGGATCGTAGGCACGGATCCGACGCTCTAACGCAATCGCAGACAGTGTCCAATCCAGCCGCCCGTCATCACGTTCAAGTTTCGGCACATAGCTCACAAGCGTGGCAACTTGCGGAATGCGTGGAGCCGTGCCATCAGCAATATTTGTTAGTGTTTCGGATAAAACCTCAGCCGCTAGACTCGCCAGACGATCATGCAGTATGCCGCCGGTTTCGTCCGGGGCAATAGGAATGGCCTTGGCAAAAATGATGTCACCTGCATCAAGTTCGCGGATGACATGCAGTGAGGTGATGCCTGTTTTTGTGTCGCCGGAATCGATGGCTGCCTGAATGCAAGCCGCACCCCGGTATCTCGGCAGAAGCGATGCATGAAGATTGATGATCGCGCAACTGGCGAGCGTCAGAATGTTTTTGCGCAGAATCTGACCGTAGGCCATCACAACGATCATCTCCGGTTCGAGGGCAGCGAGTTGATCGGTCGCATCCCCGATTTTTTCCGGCTGATACACCGGAATCCCCGCGGCAAGCGCCTCGATCTTGATGAGCGGCGGCGTAAGCGTCTGGTGGCGTCCCACCGGTTTGTCCGGCTGGGTAACCAGCGCCAGCGGACGCGGTCCATGCTCCAAAAGATGACGAAATGACGGCAACGCAATGTCCCCGGTGGCGATGAAAATTAGGCGCATGTTGAGATCAGATGAAATCACGATTCATACGGAATAGTCCGGTTCTGTCGATTCCATAGTGGGGAGCACCGTGGAAAGTTGTCCGCAGTGCCCCACCCCCAGCTTGGCAAAATTTCACGCAAATGTGCCCAACCCGGCCAATCCGTCCGTATCCAGCCGACTCAAGGTTTCATGACAAACCCGCAGGTAGGCTCAACAAAGGCGATGACATGAGCATTCTGGCGGATCATTTGAAGATTTGCTTCGTCTCGTCGTCGCTGTGTTCTACGGTCTTTTATCGCTGGCGGCGCAAATGATGAATCAACAGGCAGCAAACCCCACCGAAGCCGTCCGCGAATCCACCGATCTCCGCAGCCTGCTGCCAGTCGCCGCACTCGGTGTTTGGCTTGCCGCGTTCTGGTTTCTCTCATCTGAGTCAACACACCGCTCCATCCTCGCCTGGTGCGTTATCCCGTTATTGGTTTTCATGGGACGCGAGCTGTTCGGCGTCGTGAAATCCTCGCGCTGGCTCTGGCTTGCCGCAGTCCTGCTCGGGTGGCAGACGCTCAGCCGTCATTGGTCAGGCGGATTGAATGCACCACACGGCTGGACGGTCGATTTCCTGCTCGTGCTCGGCCTGCTCTGCGCCTTGCTCACAACCGCGCGCGCCCAAGCCATGCGGACAGTTATTTTCCCCTCACTGGCAATCATTTCGGCCACGATTTCCGCTGTCACCATGGCGATTTTCTATCTAACTAACGACCACAATTTCGCCGATGATCGACTGCAAAATATCTTTTTCTATGAGGACGGGCTGAATGCGGTGCTCACTGGTTTTCTGTTTGCGTTTGGCGCACTCATTGCCGCTTGGCAGACAACCTGCCCGGCAACCCGAGGGTTTCGCGCTGTCCAAATCTCCGCCACGGTACTGTCTTTGTTCGGCCTTCTCACCACACAAAGCCGCGGCCCGATGCTCATGCTCGCCGTTGGCTTGATCTGCCTGGTTGCATTCGAACGGAAACGGGCGCTGCCCGTGCTTGCCGCAGCCGCCGCCACAACCCTCGTTTACCTCGGAGTGCTCCTCTGGGTCGTCGCCGGACGGGAAGCATTTTTTGATTATGCCCAGCGCGGCAGCAGCGGACGCTTCGCCATCTATCATTGGTTTCTAACCCACATGAGCTTCCGTGACGTCCTCATCGGAACCGGTATGGCCCGTCCGCTGGACTTGCCAGAGGAAGTGCTTGGTTGGTGTGTCCAACATCCGCACAGCATTTACCTAACACAATTCTATCAAACCGGAATCGTCGGCACTGCGCTGCTTTTCACGTTGATCGCCATGACCGCTAAGTCCGCGCTGGCACTCGCCCGCAGCGGGGAATCACTTTGGTTATGCCTGCTCGCCGGCGGCTGCGTCGCTCTGGCCTTCGATGGCGGTCAGGTGTTCTCCGTTTACTCAATCGCCCGCATCGAAATCCTGTTGGTCGCCGTACCTGCCGCCATCGCGGCCGGACGGAATATGGGATTGAAAAACGATGTCAGTCATACCTCTGGTCCCATTTCAGAAAAATCTCGCCAAACACAGCGAAATCTTCACAACCACCGTGAAAGACGGAGCGCTTGACGTGGAAGCTCTCCGCGCCGAACTCGGTGAGTTCGATCACGCCCTGCCTCCACGGAAACCCCAGCATCCAAAACCACCCTTGTTCAAATAAAGTGAACGTTAGGTGAGCAACCCAAAAAATCAGCGGCTCAGATTCTTTCTGAGTCGCTGATAATGAAAGAGTCGGGGCGGCCAGATTCGAACTGACGACTTCCTGCTCCCAAAGCATTAAGCTTTAAATTTTAGTTGTTTATTTTCAACACGTTGTGACTTTCGCCAAGATTATTTCTTGGCAGTTGCCACGGCAGTTGCCAAATTTGCACCGTGGGCAGACCCAAGAAAATTCACCATTTCAAAGTCACGCCGAAAACCAAAGAGCACTACGAGTCGAGCCTCAAGCTGCTGCTCAAGCCCGACCCCAACAGGGCCGTCCACGATTTCACAATTTCACGATTTCAGACATTAAGAAAATCCTACACCGCTACATCCTGCCGTCGTGTCAGGAAATGCTTCGAGGCAGAATTTGTGACACAAGGACACCGCCTGCTTGATCCATCCCACCCGCCCTGCCACCCCATTTCTTACCTTCGATCCCGCGCATGAAACGAGGCGCGAAGAACGCAGTGCTCACACGGGCTAACACGATGCGTCCAAGATTTACCCTTGCACGCATTTACCGCTTCCTGCATGAGGGAAAACTTGCAAATCTCTGCCAGCCCACCTTGTTTTTTACAATTAACCCAGTCTGCAAAACCCATGAACAAACCCGGACTCTTCACTTCCACCGATGGCAAGAACTACTTTGTCACCTTTGCCCTCGTCAGTTCCCTCTTCCTTCTCTGGGGCTTCTGCAACGGCATGATCGATGTGATGGACAAGCACTTCCAACAGGAACTGCACCTCACCCTCGCCCAGTCCGCATGGGTTCAGTTCGCCCACTATCTCGGTTATTTTCTCATGGCCATGCCCGCAGGATGGCTTGCCAGTAAGCTTGGCTACAAGGGCGGCATCATAGCCGGTTTGCTCATGGTCGCCGTCGGCGGCTTCTGGTTCATCCCGGCCACCAAAATCGCGACCTTCCCGGCGTTTCTGCTAGGAGTGTGCGTCATCGCCTCGGGCCTCACCTTCCTTGAAACCGTGGCCAATCCCTACACTACGGTGCTCGGCCCGAAACAATTCGCTGCCACCCGCATCAACCTCGCCCAGTCGTGCAATGGGGTTGGCTGGATCTTCGGTCCCATCGCCGGAGCCGCCTTTTTCTATGGCAAGGACGAAAGTGGCCAAAGCACGGGATCGGAAACCTTGTGGATTCCTTACGCAGCAATCGGCGGCTTTGTGCTGATCCTCGCTGTCATCTTTTCCCTCTGCAAACTTCCCGATATCAAGTCCGAGGATGAATTTCATCTCGATGATGCATCTCCAGCAGGCAACGCGCCAGTAGCCAATCGGAATCTGGCGATGAGCTTCGTATGGCTCAACATCGTCGTGCTTTCCGTGGCTATTGGCATGATCATCTCTGCAATCGTCGCCATTCCATCGGTTGGAAAATCGCTTGGCTTGACCGAGAATCAAGCATTGTGGAGCACCTCCGGCATCCTGCTCGCCATCGGCAGCGTCGTCTTTGCTCTAAAAAACCGCAAGATCACCAACCACAGCATCTGGAGCCACCCGCATTTCTCGGGTGCCACACTCACCCAGTTCTTCTATGTGGCCGCGCAGTGCGGCATCTTCGCCTACTTCATCAACTACATGACCTCACAGATTCCTGCTGTGCCAGAGGCATGGAAAGCGGGCTCCTTTGGCAACTGGTTTGAGATTCACAAAAACGGCATCCTCGGCCTGAGTGACAAGGGTGCATCCACGCTCGCCTCTGTCGGCTTCATCTTCTTCCTTGCCGGTCGCGTGATCGGTGCCGCGCTACTCAAGAAATTCCCAGCACACAAGGTGCTCGCTACATTTGCCTGTCTTGCCGGACTGTGCAGCCTGCTGGTGCTCATGAAACTCGGCTGGCTCTCAGCGTTCGCGCTCTTCCTCAGCTACTTCTTCATGTCCATCATGTTCCCGACGATCTTCTCGCTCGGCATCTACGGACTCGGTGGACGCGCCAAAAAGGCATCCTCCTTTATTGTCATGGCGATCATGGGCGGCGCCATCATGCCCAAGCTGATGGGACACATCGCCGACCATGATGGCATGTCCGCAGGCTTCATTGTCCCGCTTGTCTGTTTTGTATGGGTCGCTGCCTACGGTATCATCTGGAGCAAACTCAGCGGATCCAGAGGAATCGTCGGCGTGGACGCATCAAAAGGCCATTGATCAATTTCAAAATCTGCGTAAATCAGCGAAATCAGTGGTTCAATTTCGGTTTTAGGGTTTAAAATGCTGTTATGCTCTAGACATCGTAATCCCGCATCAAGCGTCTGACGTCCTGGGCTTTTCCAAACAGCACAAGAATGTCATCCGCATCAAAACAACGGTCCGGCTGCGGCACTCCCAGCACTTTCTGGATCGCATGATGGCCGGAGGCGGAGGATGTCGCGCTGCGGCTCTTGCCGGTGGTGATGAGATTGAGTTGGTATTGATCCCGTAGCCCGACTTCCTGGAGTGTCTTGCCGACCATGCTCGAGGGCGTGACGATCTGGGCGACTTCATAACCACCACCGAGTTCCAGGCTATTGAGGAGATCGGGAGTTTTGAGCGATCGTGCGAGCCACGCGGCGGCCATCGCCTCGGGGATCACGAGTTCGTCGATCTTCAAGAGCTTGAGCAAGCGTCCGTGCAGCGGGTTGATGATGCGGCTGATGATCCTCTTCGCGCCGAGTTGCTGGACATTGGAGGCGATGGACAAGGAGGCTTCAAAGTCTTCGCCGATCGCCAGAATCACGGCATCGCAGGCATCGATCGGAATTTCATGAAAGGCATTCAAGTCCGTGCAATCGGCTTCGATCAGGAATTCGATTTCATCCTTCAGGTGGTTGATGTGTGCGGGGTCGTTGTCTACGGCGACGATTTCATGTCCTTCGCGACTGAGTTGCCGGGTGAGATGGGTGCCGAATGTTCCGAGGCCGATGATACAGAATCTCATGATGAGGGTGGTGGTTTAGGTGAGGAGAATGTCTTCGCGGGGTTTTCCCGACGCCGGTCGGGCATCGGGAGGAATCAGGGTGGCCATCACCGTGAGCAGGCCGATCCTTCCGACGAACATGTTCACGATCAGTAGTGCCTTTCCCCCTTCCGAGAGCAAAGGTGTTAGATCGATCGAAAGTCCCACGGTGGCGAACGCGCTGATCAGTTCGAACAAGAGCCGGGTGTCGGAGATGCCCCGCCCCGCTTCAAGGAATTGGAAAAGCATGAAATTTGCCGTCAGCCAGATGCCGGCGAGGAAGATCAGCCCCAGCGCATGACTGCCGGTTTCGGCAGGAATCGTGCGGTTGAACGCCACCATGCCCCGATGTCCCATGCGCAACTGGCTCCAGAGATGGCCAAGTCCCACTGCCACCACCGTGGTCCGGATGCCGCCTGCCGTGCCGCCGGGCGAGCCGCCGATGATCATCAAAATCATCAGGACATTCACGGTCATGGGGCCGATGGCACTCATGGAAACCGTGTTGAAACCCGCGGTCCTTGCGGTGACGGAATGAAACAAGGCGGTGAGCATGCTTCCGCCGTTCTTGGGGCCATCCCACAGGAAAAACTCCGTCACCAGAATGACCAGCGCCCCTCCGAAAACCAGGATGGTGGTGGTGACCAGCACGATTCGGCTGTGAATGCGGAGGCGATGGCGACTGTCCTCGCTGCCGCGGAACTTCCTGAATCGGGCACGTGACCACTGGCACACATCCTCAACCACCAACGAGCCGAGCCCGCCGACGATGATCAGCAGCATGATGCAAATCTGCCAGATCGCGTTTGCCCGTGGAGTCGCGCTGGCCATGCCGTCCGGGAAAGTCGAAAATCCCGCGTTGCAGAATGCGGATACCGCATGGAAGACGGAATGGAAGACCTGCTTCCGCAAGCACATGTCGGCATCCAATCCAATGAACAGAACCAAGGCCCCGATGGCTTCGCAGACCAAGGTGAAGCCGACGATGAATTTCAAGGTTTTGCCGATGCGCGAGAGCCGGTTATCCTGGATCATCCTGCCCAGCAGCAAGCGGTCGTGCAGGGAAAGCCCGTCGAAGAACAAGACCGCAGCGAAAAACGTGAGAGTCATGATCCCGAGGCCACCCACTTGAATGAGAAGCAGGATCAAAACTTGTCCGGTGTGACTGAAATACGCCGCCGTATTCTGCACGGACAATCCCGTGACGCAAACGGCGCTCGTGCTGGTGAACGCCGCATCCAACCAGGAACAGGTTTCACCGGGCACCACGCAACGGGGCATCTTCAGCAACAAGGTGCCTGCGACGACGATGGCAAAAAATGATCCGATCAGCATCATGCCCGGATGAAAGGCCCGCGCGGTGAAACGGGTTTGGTGATGGATCATCGATGCCACGCCGGAGAGCAGAACGCCGATCTGGATGAATACGTGCCAGCCAGTGGAGTACGATTCCGCGCCAAACCACTTTTGGACCCACAGAACCACACAGGCAAAAAATACCAGCAAGGCCACGATCTCATGAAGGATCAACCGGCGGCGCTCCATGCCCCGTGCCTTCAAGGCCCACAACAGCCAACTGCGTTCCAACACAAAAATGAACCCGGCGGCCAACGTCAGCCCATGCTGCCAACCGGTCACCACCCCGGTCCAACCGATCAGCGAGAGCAGACAAGCAGCCGCGCAAAGCGACAGCAGTGGATGCAGCACACGGCGGCATATCTGAAGGCCGGCGGTTTTTTGACCGGACTCGTTCAATTCATCCACATCCATGCCGGGAAACCCTTAACCCTCGGACGAATGAATGAAAAGGCGCATTTTCATGGGCGGCCGCCAGCTCAATCGGGCGAGTCGTTCGTGCATTCCCATGTGATGGGTCAAGTGGTCAGAATCCCTTCGTTGATCGTCTTCTCGATTCGTTAGATTCGCCAGATTCGCGGTGCCTTCCCTCACATGCCCACCGCACGGCTTGGAAAAATTTACCATTTTTTCAGTCGCGGTTTGCGAATGCCCGGCCCATAAACCGCGCGCATGATATGGGCATGGGTCATTTTTATTGGTTTCGTATTGGCGATTTTGGCTCTCGACTTGGGGGTCTTTCACCGGAAATCCGAGGTCGTCGGGTTCAAGGAATCCCTAGGGTGGTCCGGCGTCTGGATCAGTCTGGGACTGGCGTTTTCCGTTCTGGTATATTTTGCGTATGACCAACATTGGTTCGATCTCGGCCACTCAGTGGACGCGGTGGATCAATTGGTGAACACCGGACAGCTCGCGGCCACGAAATACCTCACCGCCTACGTCGTGGAGAAGTCGCTGAGCGTGGACAATATCTTTGTGATCGCGATGGTGTTCAGTTCACTGGCGGTCCCCGCCCGTTATCAGCACCGCGTTTTGTTCTGGGGCATCATTGGCGCGCTCGTGATGCGCGGCGCGATGATCGGCTTGGGATCGGTTCTGGTGCAGAATTTCCATGCGATCCTCTATGTTTTCGGCGCATTCCTGATCTTCACAGGAATCAAGATGTTGGTGATGAAAGAGAAGGAAGAGCATCCCGAGGACAATCCCGTGGTGCGATGGATCCGGAAGATTTTCCCGATCACGCGGGATTTTCATGGCAAACACTTCATGGTCAAGGCGGGCAGCGTTGGGTCCCGCGAAGCCGCCGAACCCGGTGCGGAATCAAAAACAGACCCAGTGGTGGAGTCCGCACCCGCCGGCAAATGGCTGCTCACTCCGCTGGCGGTTGCTTTGTTGCTGGTGGAGGTGACGGATTTGATCTTTGCGGTGGATTCGATCCCGGCGGTGTTTGCCATCACGGCGGACCCCTTTCTGGTTTTCACCAGCAACGTCTTCGCCATCCTGGGTTTGCGATCACTGTATTTCGCACTGGCCGGACTGATTCAAAATTTCCGTTACCTAAAACCTGCGCTTTCACTGATTTTGATTCTGGTGGGCACCAAAATGCTGGCCGCCAAATGGCTCAAGCTGTGGTTGGGTGATTCCTTCAACCTGACGGTTTTGGCGGTAATCCTGGGAATCCTTGCCACCGGAATCCTTACCTCGTTGGTTGTGGGCACCAAGGACAAAGACCATGCGTGATTTGCTGTGAGCCAAGGTTCTGAACCAAAACTTCCGCCCAATCGAACTCGAAATCATTCCCCGTATGCAATTCATCAAGGACTTTCTCGATCTGATGCTTCACTTGCAGGACCACCTGCATGATTTCACCCGGCAATACGGATGGTTAGTTTACGGCTTGCTATTCCTCATCGTGTTTTGCGAGACCGGTTTGGTGGTGACGCCTTTTCTGCCCGGCGACTCGCTGCTCTTTGCCGTGGGCGCAATCGCGGCCGATCCCAATTCCGGAATCAACATCTGGATCGCCGGCATCGCTCTTCTGGTTGCAGCCATCGCGGGCGACACGGTGAACTACTGGATCGGTCGTAAGTTCAGCGGGTGGGCGATCCGGACGTTTCCGAAAATCATCAAGCAAAGCCACCTCGACAAGACCTCGGACTATTTCGCCCGCTATGGCGGCAAGACCATCATCATCGCTCGCTTTGTTCCCATCATCCGCACCTTTGCCCCGTTTGTGGCGGGTTCGGGCGCGATGGATTACAAGAAATTCATGAGCTTCAATGTGGTCGGCGCCGTCTTGTGGGTGGGTGCCTTGCTTCCGGCGGGGTGGTATTTTGGAAACATCCCGATCGTGAAGGAGAACTTTGAATTGGTTGTGTTCGGCATCATCGGGATCTCCCTACTGCCCATAGTCATTGAAGTGGCCCGGGCCAAATGGAAGCGCCAGGCCCCATCGGCCGTTTCGTCGGATTAAGATCGAACCATCCGACCGGCAACCTGCGGATGCGGATGAATGTTTGATCCCGAGAAACTTGATCGTTTTGAAGGCCGGAGCCTCTCAACCCGAAGTCACTCTGCTTTCATCACGCCAACCACCGCGGCGGTGATGGCCGTGAGTGCCGATGCCATCTTGCACGGCGGAAAGAGTCAGTTGGGCAAAATCCCGAGGATTCAGATCGAGTTCGACGATGCCTTGCCAGCGCGGAAACCAGAACCGCCAAACACACCCGTGCTCGAATAAAGTGAGTGTTGGGTGAGCGCTCCCATAAACTGTTAGACCAAAATCTCTCTAAACCGTTGATTTAGAGTGGTCGGGGCGGCCAGATTCGAACTGACGACTTCCTGCTCCCAAGGCAGTTAGTCGCACATTAACTTATTGATTGTCAATGGTCATTTTTCGAAGTATTCGACACATTCCACGTATTCTGTTGACTTTTAAGGTGAATAAGGTGAGGAAATGGCATGGCAAAGAAGGTTAGATTCACTCCGAAAAAATGTCCCGACGGCTGGCGTCTGAACATCCCGGCCAAATTATCCGATAATGGCAAGCGACAGCAATTCTTTTATCGCACCCAGCAACTGGCTTTGGATGCGGCGGCGGAATTAAAAGAGAAGCTTGAGGAGTTCGGCACCCAAACCAGAGCGATTTCCCCATTGGTCGCGGAACAGGCAACAGCCGCAAAAGCTCTTCTTGAACCATACGGGATCAGCATTCTCGAAGCTGCCCAGCGCATTGTCGAAATCGAGAAAATCAAGATTGCCAGCGTGACGGTGGAAGTCGCCCTCACGGCCTTCACCCAAGCCAAGGAGGATCGTTCAGCCAAACACACTCAAGCCATCCAGCACATGGCGAGTCACCTCCTCGTGAAATTCAAAGATCGCAACCTGTCCACCATCACCGGTCCGGAAATCGAAGCTCATATCGACGAACACACGAGCGGAGCATCCGCATTCAACGCCAAGGTTCGCCTGCACCGGAACTTTTGGCACTGGTGCGCCAATGCGAATCGAGGCTGGTGCAAAAAAAATGAACTGGCCTGCATTGAGCATCGTGATGAAGAACCGAATGAGATCGGCACTCTGACCGCCGCGCAAGCGGAGGCGTTGCTTGACGCCGCCGAAAACCATTTACCGGATTGTGTGATCCCAATTGCCATCGGCCTTTTCACGGGCATGCGGCAAGCCGAGATCCGCAGATTGGCACCCGAGGACATCACCAACGAAGGTCTCCATGTCTCTGCAGCAAACGACAAGAAGAACAAGCAAAGAAGATTCATCCAGATGCCGGATAGCTTCGCTGTCTGGCTGAAAGCATACCCCATTACGGATACAGTTTGTCCGGCCAATTACGCCCGAAAAGAAAAAGCTGTGCGCAGATTGGCGGGATTTCGTGTTTGGTCCGACTACGTTTCTACCATGGCCTTCGACCCTCCAGTAAGCACCATACCGGACGATGACGCTGTCGAATGGCCCCACAACGCCCTCAGGCACACGGCCGCAAGTGTTGCAGTGGCCCTGAAGAAACCCCTTTCAGACCTCATTTTCGAACACGGCCATAGCGGCGGCGAAGAAACCCTTAAAAGTCACTATGTTGGCAAAATGCCCATGCGAGAAGCCGAGACAATCTGGAATCTTGGCCCCAAAAAATCCCTTGCGAAGAAATCCCGCAAATAGGGATTTCTTTTCCTTGAATGCGGGCAACCTCAGATCCTTCTGGCAGGCCGGAGGCCGCCTTCTCTAGCCTTCGCCATCAGGGGATCATTCACCCAACTTCTTGGCAAGATGAAGCGGAGGCGATCCTGCCCATCGCCCTCACCAAGGGCTCGCCCCTCAACTTCAGTTTCGTAGCCCACGAACTCTGCCGACGGTTCGCCTGCAAACGCTCCGTCTCCAACGCGACCGGCCTTCAGTCGACTCGAGTTAATAATTATCGCCAGTAGTAGTCAGAGCGGATGCTCTGCCGCATAGCGGTCGTTGATATATTGAGCGATAAGCTTGAGACCGAGATTCCATAATCCATGTTTGAGCCGGAGATCCTTGCTTATAGCCAGCAACAATGCATCATGTTCATTTTTGAACTCATCGGCGGAATCGCTATGTTCAAGAGCCGATTTTGCAAGAATAAAGGCCATGCTCTGGCCCCGACTCATGTGGGGGTCTCCAGCGCTTGAATGCCATGTATAAAGGGACATCAAACATTCAAAAATCCGCTCTTCGGCGGGAGTGAGCTCGGAGATCCAGCTGATCTCTTCATGCACTTCATTTGACTTATCTTGACTCACTTCACACGAATCCACCGGAATCGGACCCAAGGCGGCCAAATTCACCACACTTACTCCGACATCCTTATTTGCCAAACGATCCCGGTAGTCGTCCAAGACCCTTTCGATCGCCTTGTCACTGGATGCCTTTTCAGCCGAGGCCTGCAGCGCCTGACTCCAGGCATCAACGCGGTGCTTCTTATCGATTTTACCAAGCATCTCCACATGGCGGCCTTTCGGCCTCAAGTGGAAAAGACTGGCTTGCGCCATCTGGATATTGATCTCGGCCGATTTGATCGCCTTGTAAAACTGGCTCTTCGAGATGCCGAACGACTTTGCAAGCTCAACAACATTGCGGAAGTCAGCCCGCCACTGTTTCGCTTCGTGAATCTCAAGCATCACGTAGTTCCGGATTTCATCCGCCATATTGACACGGCGGATCAGTTCGCAATTACGATCGAAGCGCTCACGCTCACAAGCCGAAAGATGTTGTGAATTGGTTTTGGCCCGCATGGCCTCGGCCAATTTGTTGAAATAACTCAGCCAATCGGCCGCACTCAATTCCAGCGGAAACGGTTTCTGCGTGCCGGGTTGTATCAGTGAACTCGGATCGAACGTCGTCAGTTTATTTGTATTCGGTTGTTTTTTCTTCATGGTGCACAGGGGTTGCACTAGAAGGAAACGCGCCGAATTTAGGGAAAAAATCTGACTATCACGCCAATGGATTCTGGCACACCTTCACCATTTGCCATACGACTCTTTAGCCTTCTTGTCCTCATGGTACCGAAAGGCCTCGTATGATCTAACACCATACGATTGATCAAGATGCGGTGCGCGGAATCGATTCACCAGCTCATCAGAAAGAAAATACACAACAAATTGATTTTCGACGGTTTGCGCACAACCGGTGGCAAGCAAACGTCTGCGGCAACAATCAAGCGCCGCCGCCGAAATGCCTTCGATATCCCCGAACACTTCCAGCAGCGTCTGGGCTCGCGAAGACAATGTGGATGACTTCGGATCAGTGCCGCGGATGTCCTTACCCCACTTGCAGGACACCTTGGCAATCAAGTCCTCGCACCATCGCATGAGCAGTGCCCGTCCGGCATCCTCAGCCAGGATGCAGCGCAAGATGATGCGCGAGTGCAGGGTGAGTAACATGTTGCGTGGATTTCTTGCGGTCTTTTGCGAAAGCAATTCACCATAAGGAAAATCCTCGAGATGACCGGTACGGACCATCAGTGCGGCTGACAGTTCGTTTGTTTGCGAGATTTTGTTGGCCAACCAACCGCTAGGCTTGGTGTCGTCGCCGGTGGCAAGGGCGCGGATGGCAAGGTCAAGCAGTGGTGAGAGATCCACTTCAATCTCTGATTTCACGGGTTCAGGACTGAAAAGTTCATGGTAAATTTTGTGTGACTGGAACGAACATGGAAGCAGACGCTTACCTTTTGGACTGGGACATGAAAAATCCGAAGGGGCAAGTGGATCCAACGGCATGACGCAAGTTAGCCGCACGTGTTTGGTGATCCATTCCGCCAGCAAGGGCGGTACAGCCAATCGTCCTTTAACCGCGTCGCGAATCATGATTACCATCTCCTTGCGAAGTGCAAGATGGCTGAACCCATTCCCTTTTGTACGGCGAACATCTGGATCACCCTCGGCAGCGGAACTGATCAGTTTGCAAAGCAGGTGAACCAACTCCAACTCTCTCGACGCGCCGTTGTCTCCCGCTAGAATCAGTGGGCGTAGTTTATCCGGATCAACACGGCATAGCAAGGAGACCAGAAGCACGGCTGTGGAGAACACATCCACGACGTTCCTCTGACGACTCCGACCGGACTCGAAGAGACTTTTGAGGAGTTTTTTCGGCCATGAGTCTAGAAAAACGCCGGCACACGAAACATCAGACGGAGGAAAATCCGACTGACTCCCTTGGATCAGACCCTCGAGTTCCACGCAGCGCGTGTGGGGCGAGCACTTTGGTCGTCTCAATAGTGAAGGACACCGCAGACTAGAGACCTCATTGCTCAGTTTCGAGAGAACATCGGGGTTCGACGGCTGGATAGCGGCCAACCGCAGGAGTCTCTCAAGCACTGCGGAACGAGTCGTTGTGGATGCCGCAGCCGCATACCCAATTATGTCGATTTCCATTGCGGGAAACAGACACCGGAGAACTCCGAGCGCCGATGGCCGGATAAAACCGAGCGGCATCAGTTTTCTTCGGGCTGGATCAGGACCTTCGAATTCTTCGACATCTATTTCGCGTTCACCGTAAGCACCGTGATCGCAATACAAAAACACATCGTCCTGTGAAAATGTTGTCTGAAACTGCAACCATGAAGATTTCAAACGTTCTTCCGGCGTTCGAATGCGAAGTTCCTCTTCCCCTGGAAAGACAATTCTTGGCAGGCGGAATACCGAAAGATCACCGTCATTCAAGGCTCCTCCGGTCGTTTTCTTAAATTTCCCTAATACACTCTTTTCCAGAATGACGGCAGGAGAGGAGTGCTGTTGGGGCAGCCAGCCAAATGATGCGAACTTTGCGGCTGCTGTAACGGCAAGTTCCTCTGGTCCCGTTCTGGCACCGGCACTTAGGTCGGCTTGCACATAATCGTGTTGTTTTGGGAAACTGGTCGCGAGTTTCAGCTGGTGTACAAAGCGGTCAATACTTGGAAGCCAGCCCGTCCCTAAAATTTCGCGCCATCCGTTCAAGGGTCCGCTCATGAAATTGGTCAAAGAATCCACAGGGAGGATTTTGACATGCGCAGAGGAGAGAAGTTCCTCCATTCGGTCATGAATTGATTCCTGACATACGAAAAACAGACAGGCCCCTTGTTGGTTGATCTCATTCGCTGTAGGTGATTTCGCCTTTGACAACAGATTGGGCCCGAGTTCCATTACCGCGCCATTGAGATTGGTCAGGGCACGCTCAACGGATGATGACCTTGCAGCATCTCCAATCCCGAACTTGCCCTCGAACTTAATCACAAGCTCAGCGGCTTGGTTCACGAGACGGATTTTCTCGCTTTTTTGTTTTAGTGTCGGGTGTAATCTGCGGTTTTGATTGCGAATCAAATGATTGATCACGAAAGGAGATGACGCGCAGAATGCAAGGGCTACCATCGGCTCGTTCCCCGTTTGGAAATTGCAAATCCCCAGAATCTCCAACCAAGCGGATTGCATGTCTTCAGGATGTACGATTGGGCGAGAAGGCATGCTGCGCAGCATCGGTCTTACTGCGCTGCCTGCGATACGGAGAGCATTCTGGATTTCAGCAAACGGAATAGTGAAGCATCTACCATTGGCGCAGCAGTCGATCCGATGCATGCCAAGCACATCAATCGCGGCTTTGAAGTCATGGTTCGGCGGAGCGGATGCCGTAGCTGGAAATCGATTCATAAGGAAATCAACTATTATTCCATCTCTTTCTCCATGTCACGCATTTTTTATCAGAAAACGGTCAAACGACATTATTATTATATAATAATGTCGTTTGGACCTTCCAATATTCTCTTCTCTTCTGTTCTGAGATTTCGATAACCGATCTTTGAGCGTTATAAAACCATCAAGAAAATTGGAATGCAAATCAAATACTCTAATGAAAATCCAGCAGGGATCGCAAATTTCAAATATCCATGGTGAGAGTCTCACAGTGAGACTACGAGCCAACCAATGCAGTCGCTCCTAGGTTGGTCCCGGGGCCAGAGGTCAGATTATTTCCCTATTTCATGGGGCATATCTACCCTGTGATGAAAACACACATCATTGAAATCGACGCCCAAGCGGCGTTCAAGAACATCGGGGTTGATCTGAAGATCAACCCGTTCGCGGAGCAATGCACTGCTGCTCTAAAAGAGCGGATCAATCAGTGCATCACGCCGCAGTTGTTGGTCTATGCCCTGGCAGAGGCCGCGGGAAGCAAGCGGAAGCTTCGGCGGAGGAACAGCAATAAGTCCTCCACGCCTTCGGAACCCCAAACCGGAGGACCGGCCAATGAGCGCTAAAAAGCCTAAACAAAAGAAGAGCCCCCCTCTGCGCAGCAAGAATGGCACGAGGCGCGACAAGTTCATTCAGTTTCGTGTCTCAATCACCGAAAAAAAGCATGCGCAAAAGGCATTCGGAAAACAACTCGGCAGAGCGATCAGAGCATTCCTGTGCGGCCAGGTCGATCCTGAGCCGTGCATCATGGATGATCAGGATCGCCGCTTCCTGATGCAGGCTTTACATGCGCACTACATGATCAATGAGCGCATTCACTCGTACCTTGGACGAGGGGATCGCGATGCCGCCATGCAGTTGCGCTCAGAACAAAACGAAACCTTCAAACACCTTGCAAAAATATGTTTTACAAATTTTTCAAAATAAAGAATGACGCGGAGGGAGGAGAACCCGGAAGCATCCGATATTGTCAGGAGAACCTGACGGCAAAAGTTGTCAGGGGAGATCCTGAATTCGTACAATGGGTCATTGACCACTCTCCCGCGGGTTTGCGCCAGAGGTTTACCGCAGGTGTCATCAACAACCGCACCGAACTTCAACCAGTCGTGAAGTGTCACATGCTTGATGAATTTCAGGAACTCATGCTTGCCGGACGCCACGAGTCCGGCATGCCCTTGTGCATGATCGAACATGAAGACAAGAATAAATTTGAGACTCATTTCATCGCGCCCATTTTCGACTTGATGTTCGGCAAATTGGTTCACCCTTACATCGACCGAATTGACCGACATCGTTACGCAGCATGGGTTGAAAGGTTTGCCCTGATTCATGGCTTGGAGCATGCCGACGATCATCTGCGTATTCGGCCAGAATTCGAGCATTTGAGGCTGCGCGAAGTTGACAAAATGTTCCTGACTGAAATTTGGGAAATGGTCAGCGAATGGGTCGAGGACGGCACAGTGAGTTCACGCGAAGATCTGGCTCGAAAGTTCACAGGAACGCGGCACGAAGTTCGCTTTCACACGAAGAATGATAAGCCGCTCCAGCAGCCCATTATTCTTGGCCCGGACGGCTACCCATTGCGTCTCACAAACAGCATCTATTACCGACCGGATTTTGACCCTGAGGGCCCAAAGCCTCTGGATCGTGCGGATGATGAGGCTGTCAAGAAACGCATCAAGACGCTCGACGAGATCCTCAGGGAGTCCATGCAATTTCGCGCTCACCACCTGATTGGGCGGCTGTTTGGCCGCGGGGAACAGGCGAAGGTAGTTAAAGGTAAGGCACGGTCACGCCTTGCCGAGCTCGTCGCTCAGAAGCGAGAGCGGGATCTTGCACTTGATAACGCATGGAAGAAACTTCGCGTGCACGATTTGTTCCGATCAGCGACCGACATCAAACATGGCATGCCGCTGCCACCTTTCGCACCACCCATGCCGCAAATTGAAAGTGAGGTGACTCGAATTCAGCCCGCAATGAGCACGGAAATGCAAAGTTCTGAGAAGGTTTCCGAGGTGGTTTCGACTCATATCGATAGCCAACCCTCGCCCCCATTGATTGATGCCCAGCCTCCGGTTTTTCAGCCCGAGGCGCAGGACAAGAAAACGATTGTGTCCAGTAGTGATGATGCCCTAGCTCGCGCCGATCAGGCAGCAGCCATAGCCAAGAAAAAGCGCCGCAAAGACAAGGAACAAGAAATGGATAAACCTTCCCTCTAAAGGCCCAAAAGACCGAAACGTGCACCAGTCGCCAGGTTAGCAAAGTGAGTGACACAAGCCTTGATACCAATGTGCACCGATCCCACCAGTCGCCCGTTTCCGGGCGACTGGTGGCAATCAAAAGGTCATGAGCATGAAGATCCTAACCCATGAAAAAGGGCCGGAACGGGAACAACCTGATCCCCAATTTTCACATTTCATCTGGTCAGATTTCCGCCCGTTCCAAGCGCTGTTTACGCTCCCGCCAATCCGGCAAAACCGCGTCGAGCATTCGAAAGAACGCCGCACTGTGGTTGGGGTGCTTGAGGTGGCAAAGTTCGTGGATGATGACGTATTGGATGCAGGGGCCCGGCGTTTTGATGAGCTCCGGGTTGATGAGGATTTCACCTTTGGCTGTGCAGCTTCCCCAGCGCTTTGGCATCCGCAGGAGACGGAGCTTGGGTGTCGCGAGCCCATGAAGCCGGAGACGTTTGAGGGCTTTGGCCATTTCCTGATTGAACCTCGTTTCTGCACGTTGACGATACCAGACGACCAAGAGTTTCTTTACAGCGGTGGCATCCTGCCCGGTCGACCGGTGAACTTCAATGAAGCTACCCTTGATGCAAACTTTGTCAGGTTTTCCGACGATGACCTTGAGTCGGTATTGTTTGCCGAGGTAACGGTGGGTTTCACCTGGACGATATCGCCGCGGCATCGGCTTTGGCATCCATGAGAGAAATTGGCGGCGCTGGCGAAGTATCCAACGGGCACGAGACTGGACTCGTTTTAAGATGGCGGATTCCTCGGCATCCAGGGGGGCGATGACTTCGACGCGCAAGTCGGGATGCACGGTGATCGCCAGCGTTTTCCTCGAGCGGCCGGCAAGTAGAAAGTCGATCCGCTCGCTGCCGTATGTCACCTGCCGGAGTTCGGTCGGGGTTTCGATGGCGGCGCTCATTTGGGATAATGATGGCGGGCGGCTTGCAACACCTTGTCTAAAATGAAGTCGATGGTTTCAAAAGGCACCGGTCGCTTGGCGTCCTCCAGGCGGGAAATGATCCGATATTCCAGGGCGTTTTTGATTTCATTCTGCACGTCGGCCTTGTTCCGCCAATCGACGATGATCCTTTCGCGGATCACCTCGTCGATTTCAAGGGCCAGCGAGCTGAGCTGGGAAACATCCTCGGAACCAGGAGCGGCTTCACCAAGGAGGGCTTTCTGGAGGGTGTTGTAAAAAGCAAGGGCCGGCACATGGTCGCGCAGCACCGGCGGCACCTTGCTCATGCCATGGGTGCGGGTTTCCTCGGCGACCTGCTTGGCGCGCTTGAGATACTCTGCCGCGGCGATCCGCTGGGCCTGGTAGTCATCGATCATTCGGCGGAGGATGGCAGAGAGGCGTTGGTAGAAAACCGGGTCCTCGTCCATCCGCTCGGTGATGGTTTTGGCGGTGCGGTGCGCGATGGTGTCCGCCCGGGCGGCGGGCGTGGCGAGCTTCTCGAGCTCCGCCTCGAACTGCTCTTTGTCGAAGATGTCCACCAGCGGCGTGATCTGCCTGACTTCGTTGGAACCGACGTGCCGGTCGATAAGCTTTTGCATCTGGACCGCATACTCCTTGTAATCGAGATTCTCGGAGAACAACTGCCGGAGGTAGCGCCTGAGATCCTCAAAAAACTTCAGATCGCCGCGATACATCTTCACGATCTGTGCTGGGGTTTTATCAGTCCACTCCATGCTGGAAAGGGCGATTTCCAGCGTGCGGCCAAATGCCCGGAGCCGTTCGACAAAATCATCCCTCACAGCCTCGTCACGAAGGATCTCGACATATTCCTCGTAAGCATTCGGGTTCTTCACCTTCTGGAACAGGTTCTTCAATGCGGCATGATGGTCGGCCAGCTTGATGATCTCCGTGTTGATATCGAAAATGGCGGTCTCCAAATCTTCAGCCTCGAATTCCCCGAGACCGCCATAGGTCTCGAGCGCCTTGTCGAGATCACCGAGGATGCCGCGGTAGTCGATGATGTAGCCGAAGTCTTTACCGGAAAACTTGCGGTTCACTCGAGCAATAGCCTGCAACAGGGTGTGTTCTTTCAGCGCACGGTCCAGATAAAGCACTGTGTTGCGCGGAGCATCGAAACCAGTGAGCAACTTGGAGCAGACAATGACGATGTCCGGATCGCCCTCGCCCTTGAATCGGGAAACAATGTTGTCCAGATAAGTTTCCTCCGAGCCATGCTCGTTCATCATCTCATCCCAAAAGGCCTGAATCTCGGTTTCGTTCTCCTTGGAGGTGTTGCTGTGGTCCTCGCGATCATCTGATTTGGAGATGACCACCTCGCAGGTGACGAGGCCGAGTTCCTTGAACAACTCGCGGTAGCGGATGGCGGAAAGACGGCTGTCCGCCACAAACTGGCCTTTCAACCCGCTGTCTTTGAAACGTTCTTCGAAATGCGTGCTGACATCCCAGGCGATCAGGCGCATCCGCTGCTCCGCCTTGTGCAGGTGGCCGGCGGTGGCGAACTTCTTTTTTAGTTCGATTTTCTGTTCCGTGGACCGGTTGCGCGTGATGCGCTCGAACCATTCATCGATCTGCTTCTGACTGACCTCCTGCTCGACGAGGCGACCTTCGTAAAGCAGGCGCAGCACGGCCTTGTCTTTCACCGCCTGGTCGATCGTGTAAGTGTCGATCAAGCCGCCGAACTGTCGGGCGGTGTTTTTCTCTGCCTTCATCAGCGGCGTGCCGGTGAAACCGATGTAACACGCATTCGGCAGCGCCTTGCGCATGAGATGGTGCATGGCACCGAACTGCCCGGCGTAGTGCTTGCCATGCTGGCTGCGGTGGCTTTCATCCACCAGCACGAACACATTTGGATCATCATCCAGATGGCCGGCGTCCCTGAGCGCGTTCTCGAACTTATCAATCACGGCGGTGACGATGCTGTCCTTGCGCTCGATGCGGCGTTTCAGGTCTTTGCCGGTGGTGGCGCGGCCCTCGGACGTGCGGCGACCAACCTTCGGGATCAACCCGCAATCGGCGAAGGTGTCGCGAATCTGTTTGTCGAGATCCACGCGGTCGGTGACGAGGATGAGTCGCGGATTTTGAATGGAGGGGTGCAGGGCGAGGTTCTTCGCCAGCATGACCATGGTGAGTGACTTGCCGCTGCCCTGGGTGTGCCAGACCACCCCGCCATCGCGACTGCCGGAGGAACCCAGATGGAGCACGCGCCGCAGGATCTTGTGGATGGCAAAGTATTGCTGGTAACGGGCGACCTTCTTCTTTCCGGCATCAAACACGATGAACTTGCGGAAAATCTCCATGAAACGCTCCGGCCGACACAATGAGTGCAGCAGCCGGTCCTGTCCGGTCACCGGCCTGGCGCATGGCTCGCGCAAGATGATGGACTCGTGGCGAGAGGCCTTGTTGCCAACGCTTTCGATGGCGTCCCAGACGTGCGACGGCAGCGGGCGACGGATCGCCTCGTCGAGGGATTTCTGATCCGGGGCCTCCTCATGCCAGTCCGACCAAAATTCCGGCGAACTACCGGTGGCACCATATTGTCCGCCATCACGGTTCACGCTGAAAAGAAGCTGCGCATACCAGAACAGCCGGGGAATGCCATCCGGCTTCTGATTGCGAATGTGCTGGGAAATACCGACGCCGATGCCAACCTTGATCAGCGGACTCTTGCATTCTATCACGCCGAGAGGAATACCATTCACGAACATTACGATATCCGGCCGCAGGGTATCATGACTGCCTTCACGCTCGACTTCGAATTCTTCACAAATCTGATAGACGTTATTCTCCGGCCGGTCCCAGTCGAAATACCGGAGCTGCGGGTTGACCGGATTTCCCTCGGCGATCTGCTCGGTGCTCTTGCCGAGCGTGAGCAGGTCATAGATCCGGTGGTTGGTGGGAACCAGCCCCTCGTCGCGCATGGAAACCACGGCGTCGATCCCGCTCTCGATGGCCGCGTCACCGAAGGGGAGGGTCTTGCCCTTGTAGTTAAATGAGTTCAGCTCGCGAAGCTTGGAGCGAAGCACTTCTTCCAACACCACCGCCCGCCGCCGCCCGCCGCGCAGGATCATGGCTTCTGCGGGAGTTAGATATTCCCATCCAAGATTCACCAGCAACTCCACGGCCGGGAGCTGGGACATCGGATCTTCACGGAAGGAGGGCATAACAGAGATATTGGCTTAAATCGGACTACAAACTTGCGAGATCAATTCCCACCACTTCCCTGTTTAATACGTTCAAATAACCGCCTAACGGCTTCTTTGACAATCCCTTCACGAACATCAACAGACAACCGTTCTGAGTATCCCAGGGTAGTTGCAATCCCGTCAAGAGATCCTATGTGGTAGTTAAAATCGTTGAAGCGCACATATATATAGCACTGCTCGTCAAATGGAGTATCTGCGACACCCTTGAACCCGAAGAATTTGTATTCGAATTCAATTCGTTGCCGTTTGATCGCCTCGTCCAAGTATGAATCCATCAACAAAGTCGCTTCCATATCCCCGGCAACGAAGGATGGGTCTCCTGTAATTTTCTTGTCGTGAAACAGTTCATCGAAGCGACGAATCTCGTAGGCGAGATCCGCAAACAAGGGCACTATGCTTTCCCGCATCACACGGGAAACCACACTGCGACTCCGCTTTTCAATTTCGGACGCAGGCTGACGATGTTGGCGTTTGAAGAGTTCGATCTCCTTGGCGAGATCGCCCGGCTCCTCAATGCTCTCGCCCTTCGCGGCCGCGATGCCACGTTCCATCGATGTTTCAAGGCAGCCTGCCAAGTAGTCCGTAAGAGCCTGAAGCTCTCCCGTATCCGCACGGCGCAGGGCTGCGAGGTAACGATCTTTTTGTTGGGTAGGAACGACCAGAGGCAGATAGCCGTTCCGCATCAATACATAGTTGACGAGAATCCGGGCCGTGCGGCCATTGCCATCACCGAAGGGGTGGATGATTACGAAGTCGTGATGGAGCTTGGCCGCGATTTCTATCGGATGAAGCTCTTTTTTCTCCAGTGCTGAACGAAGCCAGACAACCAATTCCCCCATACGGATGGGGACATCGGCGGGATCGGCGAAGCGAAAGATCTCGCCGGAGGCAGTGCGCACGTTGTTGGGCTGTTTCTTGTATTCCCCAGGCAGGATTTCGATCTGACTCGGCTGGCCGTCCGGCGTGATTGCGTCTTTCCAGAAGGATTCCTTGATCAGAATCCTGTTGAAATCGCGAATATCGCATTCCGTGAGCGGACGTTCCTCCGCCACCAGCGCCTTCATGTGGTCGATGGCCACGTCGTGGGCCTGCATTTCCATGTAGTCGCGCAGGCCATGGTCGCCCGTGGCCTGGCCGTGGATGAGCAGGATCTCGGTCTCACCGTAGGTCAGCGTGTTGCCCTCGATGTGGTTGGAGTGGTAGTTCCAGTCTAAGCGCAGCTTCCGCCAGAGCCGTTCATGGTCCTCACGCTTGAGCGGCTGGAGGGATTGCCACTCGGTGAGCAGGACGGAGAGTTTTTCGGGGGCGTTTTTCATGGGAAGGATGGTAATAGGGACTCCATTGATTTTAGGGGGATTCAGGGCGTTGGGACTTCAACCATGGACGTGAAGAAGGTGAAAAATACGGTTGGAGCTTCCGGAAAGTTCTGGTAATCTCTCGGGAACCGAGAGAATGTATCGCCCCGTCATGGCCAGCCCTCAAACCCAGCCAAGAACCGTCAAATTCGGTTGTCAGGACACCCGGCGGAATTTTCCGCGCGCCAGTTCCGGCAAACGGGGTGAGTCGAACTTCCTCGCCAAGTTTGAGAAAGCCTACCTGGACGCGGAGATGCGGAAGCTCTCCTTTCGAAATCTGGCCAGTGGCCGTGAATTCGCTCTCGATGGTTTTGGAAGGGCTGACGTGGTATTCATGGCTTGGATGCACCCTGATTCCGAAGCTGATTTCACGGCGATGTCCCTCAAGAGCCTGAGTATCACCGCCATCGAAGGAAAAATCAGCGACTGGCGCAAGGGGCTGATGCAGGCGTCCCGCTATCGCTTTTTTGCGAACCGGGCGCTTCTGGTGCTTCCTCCCGAGGTCTGTTCCATCGCACATGGGTACCTGGAGACTTTCCGCAACTTGAACGTCGGCCTCTGGCAGTTCAACCCGGACACCGGCGTGATCCGCAAGCATTTCACACCGCGCCACGGGCGACCGCTGAATACCAAGGCTCGTGAAAAGGCGATTCAATTGATTACGGGCAAATTAAAGTTCCGCTAATTCCTCGAAGGCATCGAGCTCTTCGCGAATGGCATTGATGTGCGCAGCGCTTGACCGATCCCGCATGGTCAGACCGTATTCTTGGATTCGTCCGTAAATCTCCTCTGCCTCGTCGAGTGCGCCACGGCAGCTTTCAAGCGAGGCATACACGTCGTCTTCCACGGCATGCAGGTTCATGGCGTTGATGCCCTGCCAATTCTGCAAGGCTTCATTTGTAAGGGAATCTGGCGCTGAGCCTTCTTCGGGATCATAACAATCGTCCAAGGAAAGACCGTTCAGGACTTCGGGAAAGCGGTCTCTCAGGTCGTGGAGTTCAGTGTAGCGGATGCTCTTCAACAACGCGGCGCTCATGTAGCGCTGGATCGGCCTTCTCGCAAAATCGGAAACAGGCTCGAATTTCTTCAGGCTGAAACTCTTCTGGGTGTTATACCATCCAGTGGCTACGGCATCGGAACCGGCTGCCGCAAGATAAGGGCTCAATGCGTCCGTGTATCCATTGATCACGTGGAAACCATTCAACTTCAACGTGTGGCTCATCAACATCCAGCGAGAGAGCACATCGGGTTCTGTCAGGGGAGAAACGATCGAGCTGTCAGGCTTTTCCAGTAACAGATAGAATCCATCGGGTGGATTTTCGAGTTCCGTGATCTCCTGAAGAAAATTCTGCATCTCGATCTTGTCGTTGAGTGCCGCTGCCGAAACAGCAAGTGTGGCGTAAAGAGGTCTTCCATCATTAACTTCAACCTCATCCGCAGCACAGCGGAGGAATGTCTTGGCGATGGTTCCCTCAATGGAATCGAATGAACGACGGATGACGATGTTGGGCGCGATCAGCGCGGATACGGGAAGACCGATCTGATAGTTCAAAACCTCGATAATGTCAGCCACCACTTGATCGTCGCGTTCGAGATCGCGCCGTCTTCTGGCTTCAAAATACGGATGGGAACCCTCGCCGACGAGCGAGCCCAGCCGAGCTCCAGGCTGAGCGGCGATCAAGGATGCGTAGAATTGAGGGTCGAAAAGGCGGACGCTGTCAGGGTATTCTTCTTCGATCTTCCCAAGCGTGGACGCGAGTTTTTCGGGAGTGATGTCCTTCGCTCCGAAAATCACGCCGTCGAGAAGTTCTTCTTCGAGACCTCTCTCGATCTTGTCGCCATTTCCATATCCGTGTTGTGCGAGTAGTTGCATGGCAGTTACTTGAGTTGGTTGAGAATGAGTGTGAGATTGCCGGGCCTCAGTGCGGGATTCTTCTTCATCAATTGGTCGATCAACGAAGTGAGGGGCTTGGACAGATCAGAGCGAAGTGTCGCAAGCCGCGTGGGTTCTTGACTCAGAACGCGGGTGTAGGTCTTCGCCAGACTATCATGGGGCTTGGCCAGTGGGTGGATACCACCAGTGGCGAACTCAAAGGTGGTGACGCCAGCGGCGTAAAGATCCGCCCGATAGCTCAGGGACTCACGAAAGTTCGGATCTAGCATCTCCGGTGCCATGTAGAGCGGTGTATGAGGGATGTGGGACGGGTTCACCGTCAGACCGGGTTCATCCACGTTGTAGGCGATGCCGAAGTCCAGCAGCACATAAGGACGATCCGTCAGTCCGGTGGCGAAAATATTGGCGGGCTTGATGTCCCGGTGGACGGTCTTGTGCCGGGTCCACAGCGCCTGGATGCCATGGACCAGCGAACCTAGCAGAATCTTGATCTCGTCTTCGGATGGCTGGGCTCGTTTTGAAATGACGGCCTCCAGATCGTTGCCAGGAAGCATTTCTTCAGTGTATGCCACACAGGATTCTCCCGCGAGGACGATCCTCATGGGAGCCACCATACCCAGCTTGACGATAAAGGGGCTGTCCAGATCTGCGAGCAAGGCGGTTTCGCGCTTCGCCCGTCCGAGCTCCTGATCCCGAAAAGCCCGGGCTTCTTCCGTTCCCGATTCCTGGGGAAGGCGGATAATTTTCAGAACCTCGTCATGACCGACAGGCGTTGTGACGCGGTGGACGGCCTTGAACGTTCCGGACTTGATGTATCCAAAACCGGAGAGATCAGGGAATGCGGCGGAAAGCACGGAGGCTGGAAATGGACTGGCTGGCATGATTCTTACGTGGTTTTAACGCGGACTCTACCCGTGAGCAGCAACTTCATCAAGCCGCGTTTCTGGGCGCGGAGGGTGGCGAGGTGCTGGCGGTGGAGGGTGAGTTCGCGGTCGGTGGTGTCGAGGACGGCGGCGATGGCTTGTTGTTCTCGAAGTTCCGGGCAGGGAATTGCGATCTTGAGGAAGTTCTTTTTACTTAACACTCGATTGCGTCCCGCGCCGCCGGGCGAGGCTAGACCGCATTCAAAGACAAATCCGTGGGTTTGAATGACGTGACGGAAGAACTCCGAGCATGTAAGATCCTGTTTGAACAGATAGGTCGGAAAACGATGAGAAACCAGTGCGCCGTTCGCTTCCTCCTGAACAATCGCGATGGCTCCTTCCCAAGCGAAGGTGATGTTCACCACGAGGTCATTCGTCCGTATCTCGTAGAGTTCATCCAGCATGATGTCGGCAGGCTTGAAATCAGACTTCAAGAAGACACCACGCCCATGGCATCGGATTCCTGCGGCCAGAAACGGCGATGATGGCTTCGCGATTGCTCTGACGATTGGTGTTAGCAATTCCGACAATTTGACTTTACTCCATTTGCCTGCAAATCCGGGCAAACGTTTCCTACCCGAGAGAAGCTGCTCCATCAGCGCTTGTTTGCGGCGTTCCTTGGCGGCGATGAGGGATTCCAGCGTCTCGATGGCCCGGTCCCAGGTGGAGAGTATCTCCGCGATCCGACGTTGCTCAGAGAGTGGGGGAAGAGGAACAGGGAATGTTTTCAACGCATCCATGTCGATTCCTGTCTGTCCTGACGTGCGTGCGGAAAGAGTATCGATGAGTTGAAATAGCGAATCTTGTTTGAGCAATAGATAGAGATATTCTCTATCAACCAACTCGGTTGGCACGACCTTGATCAGGGCTACATTGTATGACCCTCGCTTTCCCCTGAGGATTTGAAAAATCGGAGGTCCGTATCTTCCAATCATGATGTCATCATCGTTGCAGGATCGCTTTGAAAGTTCCTTTGGAATGTATGTCGGGTAGCGATCCGATTTGTAGTCGCGAATCTGAAGCAGCCTGACATAGCCCGGTTTTGGCTCGAATATGAATGTCGACTGTGGTGGTTGTGAGCCGCCAACAAATCCGGCACAGTCCTTCATCTGAACGCACCCCCAATCCACCGGGATCTCTCCGGCGGGGGTATGTTTGGTTTTCTTCGAGGCGTTGAGGGTGAGCTTGGGCATGATGATCGGTTAGCCGAGGAGGGAATCAATGTCGGCGAGGAGGGATTGCACCAGATCCGCGCCGCGAAGATTGCGCGAGCTGCGGAGTTCATGTGAGACGCCGGCGCGGACGAGAGCGGGCATGGCGTCATCGAGCGCCTCGCGGAGTTGGATGGCTTGGAAACGCTCGGATTTGTCGTCGATGCCGGGTAATGCCAAGGTTTCCGCGAAGCGGGTGATGGCAGCGAAGAGCGGCATCCAATCGACCCAACGGGGAAAAGCGTTTTGGTCCTCGGTCGGTGGAGGAAGCAGGAAGTGCCAGTCCGCGGCACGGACGCGGAAGTGCTTCTCGCGGCCGTGGCGGACGGAGATGACCTGGCCGGATTCCTCCATTTCGTTGAGGATTTGCTGGATGGATTTGGAGAAGTAGCCGGTAGAGCGGGCAATGGCGGCCGGGTGGCCGGAATCGTGAGTGAGGAGCCAAGCCAGAATTTCCGCCCGGGCGTTCACGCCGAGCAGGGCACGTAGGATGAAGATCATGTTTTCCCTCGCACTCGGTGGTGGCGGTTGGCTCATCTCGCGGAGTTCGAGTTCACCCCGCAGAAACCCGTGTTTCGCGAAGATGGGTTCGGCCACGCCGAAATGGGCGGCGGGTTTGCCTTCGCTGTGGAAGAAGAGAGATTCCGGTTCAGAAAACTCCGGTGCAGTGTCAGCGATGACACGCCATTTGCGGTGGGCGACTTGTTGGCATAGCACCTCGGCGATGGCGGCGAGGACGCGCGAATCCGCGACGCCGGGCCAACTCCGGTGCAAACCTTGGAGACGTTGCAGGCTGATGCGGCGACCGAATTTCGCGAGCCAGTCGATGGATTCGTCCATCAATCGGGAGTCGTGGCGGCCGAAGCGGGTGGTGGCGAGCAGCAGGGCCTCTGGATCAATGATCCAGTCATCCCCCGGTCGTGGATAGCCCGCGACACCGATGGAGGACCATTGGTGCCAGAGCAGATCGACCATCCTCGTGGTGAGGTGGCTAAGAGAATCCTGGAATGAGGTCGGCATGGCCGAGTTCGGTGAGAAGGTTGGGGATTTTAGGATGGGTGGAGATTTCGTGGATGTTGCGGAGCACCCAGCGGAGGAGTTCCTCTACTTCGGCGCTGGTGGGTTTGAGGCAGGCGAGGTCTTCGATATCGCGCCGTTGGTCGCGATCCAAGGCAGCGCTGAGTTTGAGGAGGGTAAGTCCCTTGCGACCGATGAAGCTGATTTTGAGATGACTGCCGTATTCGCGTGTGTCGAGTTCCAGCCAGAACCACGCGGGAAGTGTCGAAAGATCAAAGCCATGAAGGGAGGCGGCTCCATTGAGCCAATCCGAATCAAGCCGAAGTTCTTCGGCCACCTTGGCGGCGACGTGTTTCACGGCATCCGGCAGCGGGTAGGCACTGACGATGTTTCCTTCCCATTCGCGAAGCGCCATCACGTCCACATCCTTAGTCTGGCGGGTGCTGAGCCGCTGGACGAGCAAGGCGCTGCCACCCCCGACAACCAGCCATACGGGAGCTGCTTTTCCTTCGGTGAGGAAATCGTCGAGAAGCTCAAAGGCGGAGATGAGGGTGGCTTCGTTCATCGGAAAGAGTGTTTAAACGTCTGGTATAGATGTTTCAACAGTATTTTTCAGTTGCTTGGTTTTCGTGAAAATCGGGTGATTGAATCAGAAAGATTGTAAAAATAGCCATTTCGGATGTTTAGACACTATTTCAGGGCGAGACCGAGCCTTTTCAGGTGTCCGCGCATTTCTGTCCGGACGTTGGCAAGTTGGGCTTCGAGATCATCGATTTCCTTTTGGACGGCCGGGAGGTCGATCTCGTCTGCTTCCTCGAAAGTATCGACGTAACGCGGGATGTTAAGATTATACTCATTCTCCCGGATTTCCTCCAGGGTGGCGCGGTAGGCGAATTTCTCGACGGTCTTGTATTTGGCATAGGCTCCGATGATGCGGGCGATGTCCTCGGGACGGAGCTTGTTCTGGTTGGTGCCCTGGGCGAAGTGCTCCTTGGCGTCAATAAACAGGGTATTCTTGTGCTTTTTCCCCTTGTTGAACAGCAGGATGGCGGCGGGAATGCCAGTGCCGAAGAATAGATTGGCAGGCAGGCCAATCACGCAATCGAGCAGGTTTTCCTCGATGAGCTGGCGACGGATGGTTCCCTCCCCGGCACCACGGAACAGAACACCGTGGGGAACGACGACGGCGACACGACCGGAACCGGGCTTGGCGGTCTCGATCATGTGGAGGATGAAGGCGTAATCGGCCTTGGACTTGGGCGGGATGCCACGCTTGAAGCGGCCGAAGCGGTCGTTGGCCGCTTTTTCAGCGCCCCACTTGTCGAGGGAGAACGGTGGATTGGCAACGACGATGTCGAACTGGCTGAGGGTGTCGTTCGCGAGGAGTTTCGGATTGTTGAGGGTGTCGCCCCACTTGATCTCGGCGCTATCGATGCCATGGAGGAACATGTTCATCCGGCAAAGCGCGTAGGTGGCGCTGTTTACCTCCTGGCCGAAGAGGGAGAAATCGTTAGAAGGTGACCCGTCCTTTTCATGAACTTCCTTCGCCACCTTGATCAGCAATGAGCCGGAGCCGCAGGTGGGATCGCAAATGCGGTCACCCGGCTTCGGCGCTACGAGCTGGGCCATGAGACCAGAAACTTCCGGAGGGGTGAAGAATTCGCCACCTTTCTTGCCGCCCTCGGAAGCGAAACGCGCGATGAGGTATTCATAACAGTTGCCGATGACATCCAGATTGCCGATGCGTGAGGGACGCAGGTCGAGTCGCTTGTCGTTGAAATCGGTGAGGATGTGCTTGAGGCGAGCGTTGCGGTCCTTGGTTTCACCCAGACGTTTTTCATCGTTGAAGGAAACGGTGTGAAGGACGCCTTCGAGCTTGGTTTTATTCGCATCCTCAATGTCCCACAGAGCCTGATCAATGAGTTCGCCGAGGTTGTCTGCATCGCGCTGGCGGTAAAGGCTGTCGAAATCGCAGCCGGCCGGGAGTTGGAAGCGCTCGCGTTCAAGGCGGCGCTGGACCATTTCCGGTTTGCCGGGGAATTGTTTTTCGAGGGCTTCACGCCGCTCCTTGATCAGGTCGGAAAGAAACTTCAGGAAAAGGAAGGTGAGGATGTAGTCCTTGTATTGATCGGACGACATAACGCCTCGGAATGAATCGCAGGCTTTCCAGACGATATCGTTGATTTCGTCCTGACTGGCGGTAGATGGCTTGGGCATGGGATTGAAGAGAAGTTAGAGAGATGCGGTGAGCGCGTCGAGTTGACGGAGACGGGTGGCGTAAATTTGATCGGCGAGGGATTTTTCCCGGTTGATCGCCCGGGTGAGATTGACGATTTCCGCCTGAAATGGAAGCGCAGGGACCGGAATTCGGAGCTCCTTGAGTGCCCCGAGGGTGATATTCGGAATGGAACTGCCGGAGCTGAGGGATTTCAACCGGGTTTGGAGTGCCGGTTGGTTGAGGATGGCTGCGAGATAGTCGGCATAAATCCCGGCTCCCTCAATGACGCGGAGGGTGCAAAAGGAATTCTGGGTGACCGTCGGCGGAAGTTTGGTGTCGATGAATACGGCGTAGTTGTGATCCCCACGGGTCATCAAAAGGACATCACCGGGTTTCACCCATTTCTCGGGGTCCGAACAAGAACGGTCAGGCAAGTGGATGGGTGTGAGGTTTTCAACATCGAGCGAGCAATCCGGGCGGATGTCCTTCCCTTGGATCACACGGAAGGAACCGCGCGGATCGCTCTCGATGCGGGTACGGAACGTATACCCCGTCAGAATGCGGGCAAGATCAGCAAGCGGGACTGACGGGGATTTTACCATGTTACGCGGCGTCTGACTTTTTGATCTTTATCGGGCGCTGTGCGGGAATCTGGTTCCACATGGTTTCGAAACTGGAAGCCTCGCCCTGAAGAAGGGGCTTGAGATTCATGTCCGCTTCCATCGTGGTGTAGAGTTTTCCGCGTTGAACATCAAGCAACCCGATCACCGTGCCACGGGCAACCTCGCCCTGAAGTGATTCCGCCATCAACAAAAGGATCAACTCGGCGTGCTTTTTGGAGAGCGGTTCGGCACGAAAGTAGAGTTTGACGACATAGGGAACGCCTTTAATGGCCGCGAAAAGCTCTGGATTTACCTGAACATTGAGCGAACCGTAATTCCATACGGCACGCTTCGCAGGCATCCCTTGGAACAGTTTTTTCCCGAGGAAGGTTTTGTAACCTTTCAGCGCTAATGGGTAGGCTTTGAGCTTGGGAGGATGGGTGATGCCATTCATCACGCGATCCAAGCGGGATCTCACCGTCTGGTTTGTGCGATGGTAGTCGGCGATTTCCTCACGTAAAGCACGCCAGAAGTCGGTCGCTGGGTCATAGGCTGGACGCCATTTAATTCCTTGGACGTGGGTCAGTTTGGGACGACCTGACTTGGACACGAAGTCCACAAAATCGGTCAGGCTTACTAGTATTGAGGATGCTTCCGATCCTCTGCGGCTGTTTATATTACTTTTATTACTCATTATTTCGAGGCTGGGGGTGACTCCCAGCAGTCATTTATAGGCTTGACGGACCTTCCCTCGAATGACATTCAACCGCTGCTACACGTGTGAAATGCTTCTTCGAGAAGCGGATCGCCATCAAAGGCCCCGGTCACCCCGGGGCCTTTGTTTTTGAGCTGGCTTGCTCAAGAACGGTGCAATCATAGCAAATATAGCCCGTATGTCAAGTTTTTTTGATGTAGTATTTTCTACTGCGTAATATTTCACTCTTAACACCAACCGACGGAGAGCTCCCCTATCCTCCGTTTTATCTTTGACTGACGGCGGGGAAGAGGGTTCTTCCCCGGCTCACACGGCGCGTTGCTCTGTCGTTCGCTCCCCATCACAGCGGGGACACCCCGCAACGCCCCGTTAGATACTGCGCCCACCCACGGATGGCGGGATCGTTTGGAGCGGGTCCCGAGCTTTCCCCGAACCCCTGCCTGTCCCGTCCGAAAACGAATGTTTCCGGATGCCCGTGACGTCAGGCTGTCAGGGGCTCCCCTTCTCCAAGCGCTGTCCTCATCCGCCGGAGGATTGGACCTGAGGCTACGGGTTTGTTGGGGATTTCACGCGCATCCGGTGATCGCAAACCCGAATTCAACTCCAGTTTTCGAGGAATTCCTCCAAATCATCGAGACTGGGGCTCCGTGCGGTGCGAACATAATGACCGCTTGTGCAGACTCCGAGACCGAGGCAAGCCTCCGGAACAAGCCCTAACATCTGGCCCTGAACGTATCCGGCGTTGAAGTGATCTCCCGCGCCGGTGGTGATGAGCGGTTGATCGGTGTAAGGGCCCGGCACCCAGAACGAGCCATCCGCGGTGGCGCAGGCTGCGGATTCCCGCGGGTGGACGATCACCGTGTGAAGGTTGAGATGGCGGCGGATTTCAGTAGCGGTCGCGCGCAGATCACCCTCCGAGACACCGCGCTGTGAATACCCGAGGTCCGCGTGCACCCGCTGGGTTTCCTTCAAGTTAAGCCCGAGCGTGACGGATCCAAAGGCGCCGAAGCGGGCGATGATTTCCAATACCTCGATCAAATCCTCGCGCGAACGTTTTTCCGGATCGGCCAGATCGAAGAAGAAGATGCGGTCTTGGCGCGGTGGCAGGGCTGGCAGCACCTCTTCGACCAGCAAGCTCAGGATGCGGGTCATGTTGGGGATCATGGTCCAGTTCACAAGCGAAACGAGATCGGCGTTTGTAAGGGCCGTCCGGAATCTCTCCGCGCCCATCACCGCTTCGATGGTTTCCATCGTGATGTGGTCGAGGCTTCGGAGTTGGCCGAGCATCACTTTCCCGTCGCCGAACTCGACCGCGGTGGTGGTTGCCGGATCGCAGAGTGAGATGACCTCGGCGCGACTGGCGAAGTCGAGAAACACCGGATGAAGCGAAGGCCGTCCGAGTGCACCGATGTAGATGACCCGTGTGCCAGCGGCGAGCAAGGCGTCGGCCATAATCGGGCCGTTACCGCCCAACTTATCCATCAACGGATAAAACTCGATGTTGGTGCTTTTCCCCGCGGCTCCGGCGATGCGCTGTGCGAATTCCGGAATAGTGCGGATCGGCGTGAAGGCGTCGCCTTGTCCGGTTCTCAACGCGACGGGTGTGACGATGGTATCGACGAAACCATCCAGCCCGACGATGGCGGTCTTGGCTGTAGCTTCGGCGCGCACCTTGCACAAGGCTGCGAGCGTGCGGATTTTAAAGTTCATGGTATGAATCACTCGTGAAAACCCTTAGACTTCATGGCCAAACAGTCAGAGTCACCAGTCGGCAGAGTGATCTCAATGACGGTTGTGTCAGCGGATGCCACGAGCGCCGGGGATCTCCTTGGCAGCAGGATCGTGTCGCCAGCGGAAAAGGAACGTTCGTCGCAGCATTGAAGACATCCCGACAACATCGAGAGAATGGAAAAACGATCGGGATCGCGCGCCGTGAAGGCATCCGCCGCATCGACAAAATGCCGATCGGTCCGGAAATACGGACATTCCGTCAGTAACGTGCCTCGGGGCAAGTCCATGAAAGGTTCGAAGTCATCGAAGTCAATGCTGGCCATCGATTTGTCCACGTGCAGTTGGCGAGGTTTGCCGTCGAGACCGGGTCTGTTCCAATCGAAGACCCGGTAGGTCGTATCCGAGTTCTGCTGGATTTCATGGATCAGAAATCCGGCGCCGATCGCATGGAGGCGGCCGGACGGTATGAAGATCGATTGGCCGGGCTCAGGTTCGATGGCATGGACGCACTCTGCCACGGTTCCATCCACCAGTGCCTGACGGAAGTCCTCCCGGGTCACGCCACGGCGGAATCCAACATGGAGTTTTGCGCCAGGATCACATGCGGCGATGATCCACATTTCCGTCTTCGGCTCTCCGTCAAGAGATGTGGCGAGGTCAACGGGAGGATGCACCTGGATCGAGAGATCGTCCCGCGCGTCGAGAATCTTCAAGAGGATGGGAAAACACCCAACCATGGTTTCGTAATCCGTGCCAAACACCTCGGCGCGATGCTCGGTCCAGAGGTTGTGGAGAGAAGTGCCTACGAAGGCGCCGCTGCTTACCACCGACTGGGCGTCCTCGCGATCGACCAACTCCCATGATTCGCCATAGGGCCGGTCCGGCGAGGAAAGGGATCGCCCGTAAACCCGTTCCAGTTCCCTGCCTCCCCAGACGCGCTCCATGTATAACGGGGCAAAGGTGATAGGTGAACAGGTGTCAATATACATGGGTCTATAATTGAATGAACTTGATTGAAATAGTGTGAGGCAACGACTCAGACAAACTTAAACTCTAACTATTCTGTGGTGGAAGGGTGCGGGAAAGAGATAAGAGATCATGAATTGAGGATTAAGGCTGGAGTGGCGATGGCTCAATTAGCGCATTTGGTCTTCGTTCCATGCATGGCCGTCATCTCCCCGGTTGAAAAGCCCACCGGAATCCTGACGACTTATTAGCTTGCGGCGGTGGGCATCGATGACGAGTCCGATTTTTGGAAACACCTCGTTGAGCTCGGGAAACTTCGCCAGAATTCCAGCGTGCTTGGTTCTCAGATCCATCGCTGCATAATCGTCGAATTTCGCCTCTGCGACCGTGGAGAGGGTTATATTGTTTCTCACTTCCACACCCCTGCCGGCGGGTGCCCGGAAAAGCCCGGACGCCACCGAGACATTATCTGCCATCACCGTGCCGTGCGGATACTCGGGCTTCCAGGCAGGATCCAGCACGTCGCTCCAAAGTTTGCTTTTATAGCCGAACCGCCGCATGAGTCGCACACCATAGGATTTCCACGGTTCGGCTTCTGGATTCATCTCACGCAATCGCTCGCCATACGCGGTCTCAGCGCGATAGCCGCGCTTGATGCCACGGTCATCCACAGACTGCACCTTGTTTGCCACAAACAGATTGTTCAACGCGAGATTGTTGTGCCCGCCCCCGAAATGAAGCGCGTTAATGGAGCCCTGAACGATATTCTTCTCATAGGTATCCCCGCTGTCGCCGTCGTCGCTGTAGAACCCGTTGGCTCGGTTCACGTGATGGATGAAATTGTATTTCCAGACATTGCCGTAGGTGCTCCAGCCACCGTAGTTATAAAAGGCGCCGGTGTCGGACTCGCGCAGCGCGATGTTATGCACCTCGTTGTATTCAAACAGGCAGTCATTCATCATGTCCGAACGCACAGCGCCCTTCGGCAGATCGTGCATAAGATTGTTAGACAAGGTGATGCCGATGCAGCGCTCAATACGGATTGCCTCGCGGAAAGCAAGACGCCCGACATGATGGATATGGTTGTTCCGTATCTGCGTCTCCGAATGGATCAGTTTTCCGCGATCACCGAGACGGTGCAAAGCGATGCCCCACCCACCCCCTTCGGATATATCATTGGCCTGAACGATGTTTTGATTGCCGCCTTCGAGCCGGATGCTGCTGTCACCGACGTTCGTGAAAACACAGCCGGCGATGAGGTTTTCTCGGCCGTTTATTATTTCGACCCCGTGTCCCATGCCGCCATCGATCTTGAAGCCTAGCAGATGGATACCAGAAGCACCCTTGAGCCGAATCACCGGACTGTCGCGGTCGGCGATTGAAATTTCCAAGCTGCCAATCGGCGCAGGCGGATAGTAATAGATCTTTTGCTCCTTCACATCGAGCGCCCACTCACCCGGTTGGTCGATCTCTTCGAGCAAGTTAATGGCAAACCAGTTCTCCTTTCCGCTGCCAACGCGCCACAGTGGCTCTTTATTGGCAACAGCTGAGTATTTACAACCCATTCCGCCCGGTGGCTGCTCCGCTAGGCGAATCCAGGATTCACGTGAATTGATTTCCGCGACAAGCATGGTGTGCGGCTCCCACGATGTCCGCCAAAAACCCTTGAGCCAGATCTCATGACCGGAAGCAAGGGCATTGCTCCACCGCTCCGTGCGGCGGGTGCCGTCCAAATCAAGTTGGTTCGAAGTCTCCCTGTCGGCAGGCGCTCCGCCAATCCCAAAATAGAATGAGGAAGCATTCTTTGAACCGTTCATTGTCACCCAGCCCGCGTCGCCTTTATTGCCGATTTTTTCTTTGGGATTCGGCCATTGCGAGATGGGCTGGCGCCTGTCATTGGCGAACAAATCAATGATATGCCATTGGTCGGTGAAACGCTTGCCCGGAGCGAACCGTTTCACCCGCTTTAAACCGAGATTACTTACATCCAGCTCCACCAATTTTGAGCGATCTACCTTCGGGTGCGCTCGCCGTCCTGCCTCAGCAGAGAGGGGTTTCCATAATTTCGCATTCACCCGGTAGTTCGCCCTTAAGCGCACATCCGCATCCGGCAATGGGCGATAGATTACCGGTGCTCTCTTCTCACCTGAGTCTTCCTCAGTGAGCTCGAATGTGGACGGCAGCCAATAGTCCCCACTTTCCACCCAAACCGTCACACCACCCGCTGGAAGCGGTGCGATTTTCTTTAGTTTTCGAATCGCGTCCCGAGCCTCTTCGAGAGTTGAAAACACTGCTTTTGATGAGTCCATCCGCTGGACCCTGATATTATTTCTGACATAAAAATTAGTCTCAGCCGCAAACAAAAATGGCATCGCAGCAAGCATCTGGAATAGTATTAATGAAAATTTCATAGCAAGACTCATTTTCTATCACATTCTTGTAATGTTCAACGGAATCATCCACACTCGGCACACAGGCTAGCTGGGCAAACTGAAATACTTAAAGAGACACGGTAAATCACTCTCATTGAATCAAGGGACTTGCCACTAACGGCTATTGAGCGGGCGAAAATCAGCGGCTCAACCAGCCACCATCCACATTCATGATGGTGCCGTTGAGGTAGTCCGCATCTTTGGTGCAAAGGAAAACGCAGCTTCCGGCGATGTCATCGGGCGCGCCCCAGCGGCCTTCCGGGATCCGGTCGAGAATGGTCTGGTTGCGTTTTTCATCTTCGCGGATCGGCCGGGTGTTTTCCGTGGCGATGTAGCCTGGGGCTACGGCGTTCACGTTGATGCGCTCCTTGGCCCACTCGCAGGCGAGTGCGCGGGTGATGCCGGCGATGCCGCTCTTGGCGGCGGTGTAGGAGGGAACGAGGATGCCGCCTTGGAACGAGAGCATCGAGGCGATGTTGACGATCTTGAGGCGCGCGTCATCCGGTGATTGTTCGCGCCCACCTGTCAGCCACCATTTGGCGAAAGCCTGGCAGAGGAAAAACGGCGCGGTGAGGTTGATTTGGATGACGGCGTTCCAATCTTCTTCCGGGAAATCCACGGCGGGATTGCGTTTGATGATGCCGGCGTTGTTGACCAGCATGTCCACACGGCCGGTGGCGGCGATGATTTGCGCGACGATGTCCTTGGCATCCGCCTGAGTCATCGTGCGGAAATCCGCGGTGATGCCGGTGAATTTCCCGCCGAGGGCGGCGACTTTTTCCGCAGTCTCGTCATGGCCGCCGATGTCGATATTGACGGTGTGGGCACCCTCGCGGGCGCAGGCGAGCAGGATCGATTGGCCGATGCCGCGGCTGGCACCGGTGACGACTGCGACTTTGTTCGTAAAGCGATTCATGATGTCAGGTGTGTATTATCGGAGGTCTGTCGGTTTGATGGCATCCATATCGGTGAAGAGCTGGTTTTCTCCGGCCATGCCCCAGATGAATTTGTAGTTGCCCTGGCCGCAGCCGGAGTGAATCGACCATGGGGGAGAAAGCACGGTTTCGCCGTTGTGGATGAACAGGTGGCGAGTGGCGGCCGGGTGTCCCATGAAGTGGGCGAGCACGCGATCCTCCATGTCGAAGTAATGATAGATTTCGCTGCGGCGGTTGTGAGTGTGTGGCGGGAAGGTGTTCCAGACGCTGCCTTCGATGAGTTCGGTGTAGCCCATCACCAATTGGCAGCTCTGGATGCCGTTTTCATGGATGTATTGGCGGATCACACGCTGGTTCGAGGTGGCCTGTGCGCCGAGCGCGACGATAGTCGCCTCCTCCATGGTCGCGACCGTGGTGGGGAATTCGGCATGTGCGGGACAACTCAGGATGAAAAATTTGGCCGGGTTTTCCGGGTCGGTGCTGGCAAACGCGACATTTTCCGCACCCATTCCGACGTAGATGCAGCCGAGCGGTTCGACGGGGAAGGTTTCGCCGTCCACGGTGACTTCGCCCGGGCCGCCGGTGTTGATGGCACCGAGTTCGCGCATTTCGAGAAACGAGCCGCGGCCGGTTTCGCGGTGATTCGGCAGTTCCAGCGGGGTGTTCGTGGGGCATGCGCCGATCACGACGAGGCGGTCGAGATCGGTGAATTGGCCGTGCAAAGCGCCGGGATGGTGGATCACAGGCACGAGGAACGACTCGCGCAGCTCTTCGGTGGTCATGCGCGCCACTTCCTGTGGGCGCGGCATGAGGCGGATGGTGGATTTGAACATGGTATAGTTGGTTTAGCGACTTGCTTTCAGGGATTCTACTACCGACCAAATTCGTGGCACCCGTCGGTCATCGGCATTGACGATGAAGAGGATCTGGCGGGTTTCCGGGTCATGTCGCCAGACGGTGCGGCAAAGTGGTCGCGTGCTGGTTTCCCCCTTGAGTAAGCAATCCACGACAACAGGGTAGTCGCCGACTTCGTGCATGGAAGGTTTGAGGACTGCGGATTTGCCAGGATTGATCCGGAATTTAGCTTCCCCCAGAAGACCTCCTACTGCGGCATTAGACAGATTCAGGCAGAGCATCTCGCCGGGCTTGAACGAGGGGATGGATCCGTCGTAAGGCAGCACTCTCACAGGGAAAATCTTGTTGTCGGGATCGGGAAAGAACAGCAGTAGAACCCGTGACCAAGCTGCGGGAATTCTCACCGAGGGTGCGCCGGGCGGAATAGGGCTGCCCGGTGCAGGAGGCTTGGGCAACACCGCCAAAACAAGGTCACCGGGCGGAAGCGTAGCCGGATCCGATAGACTCATCGCGGGAAGGGATATCGAGATGCTGCCACCGGCATGGGCTAGGGCTGCGGTCGCGGTGATCTCGACAGGCCGCTTGAAAAAAATGCTTCGGACGCTGCGGTCGGATGCCTTTTGAGAAAATGCGGCTGTCGGCGCGAGGGAGGCAATGATACAAAGAATGACTGCGGTATTTCGGAGATAAGCCATAAAAGTGCTGCGTATGGGTTAGATTTCACTGGGATTAAGCCAGCGGAAGGAGATCAGACGGAAACCACGGCCGAAACGGGCGTTGACCTGCGACTGGAGGAACTGATCACCGGCGGAGTCGGCACCGACCACAGGCATGTCCGTGTCAGCATCGTGCGAATCAACGTAACCAGCGACGCGCTGCAAGGTGGCTTCGCACCATGCGCGGGCAGTGACCCTCCCCTGCTTGTCGCGTGCATCACCGTAAGCACGGATGACGAAAGTATCGTCGCGGACGGAAAGAACGGGGGCAAGCGGCCGGAGGATGTCGGCTTGCCGGAGCCAACCGGGCACGCCATTGGCGGACCAACCCTCGAACGCAGCGGGAAACAGGTATTTAGCCTCGGCCAGGGCAGGGATACCATTCACGACGGCCTCCGTGATGCGGCGCGAGTTTCTTTGGAGATTGGCGAAAGGATTTGTAGGGTCGCTGGAGCCGCGGGAGGCGAGGGCGGCAAGGGCAGCCTCCACTGTTCCGCCGAGCGCGAGGTCTTTTTCGCCACTGGACGAGGTGAGCCGCCGGTTGATGAATTCGGAGAGCGAAAGAAAGGGACCGCGGCGACGTATCTGGGCTACGATCTCAATCGCCAAGGCCTCGATCTGACGATCGGTAAGCGCGCGATGGCCGGAGAATTCCAGCGCGTCGGCAAAGGTTCCTGAGGGCGGAGGATCGAGACCGGCGGCACCGGCACCAGAGACACTCATGCGGCTGACAACATGATCCCGCGAGGGAGCCAGTGTGGCATTCCAGCTTGAGCCGTTTTCAGCAAGGTAGGGTTGACGTTGACCAAGTGCATGACTCAAGAGCGCCTTCCATGCCTTTACCGAGACGCTGTTGACGTTGAACATCCCATCGACGGTAAGTTTCGAGGCAATGTGACGGTAGGAATCGGCGGGTTTCACATCCCGATTGTATGCCACGGTCGAGTCTGGATTCACGGCGGCCTGTGTGGGCCGATACATGACGTTTGGCAGAGGTGAGCCGATTTTCGAATCTTTGGAATTGGCCAGGAAATCCATATAAACTGCCTGCAACTCGCGTTCCCTCTGGTTTGTCCAGTCCCTGAGGTCGGGAGCAATGGAGGAAACAAACCAGTCATCGAAAAACAGATGGTTGAGACAGTAGGAGTCGTCGTGCTGCATGCGCATGAGGTCGCCGGCATCGGGGCGGACCACCGCATCAGGCGGCAGCAAGGGAGTTGCCTGGCTATTGCCAAAAATGTTAAACTGGAATGGCGGCACGGGATTGCAGTTGCGCAAATCGAAGTGTTGAAGGTCGCCGAGGCTCTGGATTGGGCGCGTTGGAATTTCGGCGACGACACAGTTGGTCAGGCCGGACGAGGCGTCGAGGCCGCTGACAATGTAGCCTCGGTTGGTGGACGGTTCAACGTTTGGGCGGGAGCTGACATCGCCGCCGTTGATGAACTGGATGTCGTAGCTGGAGTTCGCTGGGTGCCGAATGCCTGCTCCGAGTTCGCCCGTGACGCCCAGATCGTTTTGGCTCCTGAGATCGTTGTAGTAGTTGAGCGGATTGGCCTGCAGATAGCCCTTGCCGGGCAACATTGAATCGTTGGCCGTGCGGTAGCCTACCACGCCGGTCATAAACAAGAGGTTACTTCCCTCGACGTCGGATAGTCTACAGGATGGCAGATTGTCCGCGCTGATGGGCTGCCACAATTGCGTCGCGACTTGCGGACTGAATATGATATATTGGCGGCTGGTGCGGGTGCCATGATTGGTGTTGTCACGGCCTAAATCCCACCACGAACCATATCCATCCCCCATTTGGGCCTGCTGATCGAAGGTTAGATCCACTTTGAATTCCGAGTCCCTCGGAGCGGAAACCTCGGTTCCAATGCCCGCAACGGGAGGACCAAACCGGGTGAACAATAAACCGCCCCGGGTCCGGTAGCCCGGATAGAGGTACATGGGACCACTAGGACGACGAATATCATCGTGCATCAGACTGAAGACGCGGGATTCGCCGGGATTCAAGGTGATGGGGATGGGCGAGGTGCCTGGGCTTCCGTACAAGCGCATCGTGTTGTCGATGCGATTTACTGGTTGTCTGATACTACTTAGATAGAGATCACGGGTTTCATAAGTATTTGTGCCGACGGTGAACTTGAATTGGAGAGGTAAGGGCCTATTGCCGAAATGGATCCTGAAGTAATTCGGGTTAGCAATGGTGATTCCGACGTTGTAGGGATTCCACAAGACAACTACCGGGCTCAGAACAAGGCCTGGTATGAGGTTGGCGGGTATGTTAGGGTCCGGCACGGAAGAGTAGGAGAACATGAAATAGACGCGGCTGAGTGCTGGCCAGCGGCGTGGCTCATCAAGAAACTCGTAGCGGTATGCCTCTTGAGTGCTGGTATTTTTCCACCAGCTTTCTAGCTTCGACGGCATTCCAACCTGCCCTTGGGAAGGATTGATAGCGATGAGTGAGCGGTATTGGACGCAGGCATTGCGCAGGTAGTCCCAACTCACAATGGGCGGGGTTTGTTGATTGGTCATCAGGCCCGGTTGCCCTGGATACTGCGACCACCAGTAAAGCAGCGGGTTATCTGGATGAGTGGCTGGGGTTGTCTGGGGTGGCGCGGCTTTGGAGAAGCGCTGGTTCGAGCCAGGCTTGAGAGTGAAGAACGGCAAACGGGTGCTGGGTAGCTCATCCCATTTTTCAGTCATCAGCGAAAGATCGCGCTTCCATCCTCCGTTGGCTGCATTCGTCAGCAAACCGGACGACATAACGGTCACATCATGGAAATTTCCCTTTGCTGCCGCCCTATCATTGGCCACCAGTTCGAGGGAACCGGTGGATACCACGGGGCTTATCGGAGGCACGGAAATCCCAAAGTCCTTCGGCGAGGGCACGGCATGGGCGCGCGCGCGCTGCTGCCATTCAGGCAGGGAAGAATCGGACGGCTTCGGATCCGGGGCGACATTGGCCTTGGCGTTTTCACCACTGGTCCACCACGCGATGGCTCCAGTCGTGTCGTTGACGAGCGTGGGTTCCACGAATACACGGCGCCCGGGCTCCTTCACGCTAGAAGATGAGACGAGTGGGATGAGTCCGCCAGTCGGTTCGCTGGCAAGGCCGGGAACGGACCGGGGATCCGGTGTCGTCCACGCTCCAGCAGATGTCAACCATCCGAGAAAACGTCCACTGCCTGCAGCATCCGCCGAAGCGGCGGGGTCGCCAACTTGCCTCTTTGCGACATATTCCGGCATTATTGGTCTGCCTTTGCCATCGTGGTCCGACCCCTCCCAACTGCGCCAGACGCCCGTGACCGGGGTTATGGAGTCGAGCGGAACGGCTGGATCATCCGGCACCCGAGGCGCTGTAATGCGCGTGTCCGGACCAGCCAGCGATTGCAACTGCCCGATGGCCAGTTGCAGGGAAAGCCGAGCGTTGGCTTGTGCGGTGCTCATCGCCAACGAGGTGGACGAGGCCCGCAATGAAATAGAAGACAGGCTGAGCAAGCCTACGGCGATCACCACCAGCAGTATCATGAGGGAGATCGTCACGATCAGGGTGAAACCCCGCTGCGCTTTGCGCTTCAGGTTGCCGTATGATGCGGCCGGGAATTTCATAGACTTAAAGGGAGGCTGGGGGTTTGGTTAAAGCGTTGCGCTCACTGTTCTTCACAAGCAAACCAGATGTCGCCACCTGTAGAGTCGAGATCTTTTCCAAAGATAGCGGTCTGCGATTTCCATGATGCCAATCAACGTCCAAACCAAATTATTATCAAAGCAAAAATACGAAAATCTACAATCTAAAATCAAAAACCTGAAATCCCCTTGAATGATGCCGCTTCGTTTTCCGGTATTTATAAAAGGCGACCAAACCAGATCGTTTCAGACAAATCAACAGCACCCTATTATCTTAATAGCGCGTTCATTAGCACGACTATTGCGAAAAATCAACGACTAATGCGTGCCGATAAGGAGCAGATGCATGGCGTTCAATCGTCGAAACACCTTGTTATCAAGCCCATAATTCATCGACTTCTCAATCTCTTCGTGCGTGCAGGAATCAAGGTTAGAAATTTGGAGCGGGCGAAAGATTTTCCAGCACTTACGATTTCAAAAAGTCATACCGGGCTTATGCTTGAATTTCGGAAATTACATTTGGAAACAAGACTAACATAAATTTAGTTTTCGGTCAGCGGGAAACACTCGAAGGAACGGGGAACGATGGCCATAGTTTCCATAATGATCTTGATGGATTTTCTTATTATCTGCAAACCTCCTCAACCGACACGGAAGGTGTGCGTCTAGGGGGGCTTGCATCCAGCAGTTTCGCCACTTCCATCCCGGCGAACATTACGGCGAAGAGGCCGTGAGTGTCATTTTCGTAAAACGGGCGCTCCAGATAGTAGTTTACATCCTCCGAGCACATGGTGCCCTCGCAGATGTGATGAACAGTGCCATCCGTGTCGGTGGCGGATTCGATGGCTCGCCAGCCGTTGACCGCGACATTGCGAAACTCGTCGTCTCCGAGCCAGCCTTCGTTGATACCGCGGGCGATGCCCATCGTGAAAATCGCCGTGCCAGACACCTCGTGGCGCGAATCCGGGTGGTCGAGCACGTTTGGCCAGAAACCGGACGGTAGTTGGAAACGCGCCAGCGAGCCTACGAAACGCTGAAAATGCGCTAGGATGGCATCGTGTTTCGGATGCTCCTCAGGCAGATAAAGCAGCACCTCGGACATCGCCCAGATCGCCCAGCCGTTGCAACGCGACCAGTGGGGCAGCTTGATCTTGCTGCCAGAATAGCGGGCGTGCATATAAAGCTCCGCCTCTTCATCCCATACTTCATCATTGAAGGCGAGCGTCTGGCTTGCGGCGTCGTCGAGCAACTCATCGCGAAGTGTTACATCGTCTACCAGGCGTGAGGCGTGGACAAGGAAAGGAATTCCCATGAACATATCATCTACCCAAGTGGTGAATTTCACCGGCGTTAGACGAGTGTAGATACCGCTGCCGGGCAGGCGGATCTGACCACGGAGCGCGTATTCCATCATTTGCGTAATCCACTTCTGGTAGATATCGCGATTGGAAAAAGCCGACTCGTTTTTCAAGCGGTGGAGAAATGGCAGCGAAGGCGCGAGCGTGAAGTCTAACAAAGGTGTGTCGATGATGAAATGGTTGGCGGAGTTGACGGCATTGAGCGTCTTGACCTGGTGCTCGACAAACGGGATCCCTTCCAGATGATAGTCGCAGAAACGGTTGGCATAGTCGCGGAAACATGTCTCGCCGGTAGTCTCGGCCAGGCGTTGCATCGCCCAGGCAGTGCCGCCATTGTAATAACTCCAATGATATAAACTGCCCCATGGCTGCCAGCCGATGATGGCTCCCAGCACCTCGGTTTTCGGAATCGTCCAGGTGACCGGTCCGTCACGACCGGGATACATGCGGCCGAAAACCGGAGTATTCCCCACCCCAAGCTGCTGATCCGGATTCCGATCATTATTGGTGAATGGACCGATGACCAGCCAGTTGCTGAGTTCGGCCACTTTGGAATCGACGTTGTGCACGCCATGCAGGCCGATGGTGACGCCGTTGCCGGTTTCATTCACAACCGCGCCCTTAAGGCTGGGTGGCTGCAGATAAAATCGCCATTCGCGGCCGCGGGTCTCGGATTTGACGAGCAATGTGTTCGGGCCGCGCTTCAGGTGGAGGCGGCATTCATGGCTCATTTCCACACTGCGTTCGTCGAACACCAGTTGGATGTCGCAGTCGCCATTTTTACAATAGACCTCCTTCCCGTTGAGCAGAACAACGCAGCCGTCACTGTGCTCTAACTGAACGATCATTTCCATGTTGTCCGGCGCGTTGATTTGGGTCCACGCCCAGGCGATGGCGGGACGCCCGAGGCCGAAGCTGCGCCCAAAATCGACAAACTGCATGCCGCCCGTGGTTTCGTTGGCGAACTGGTGGTTCGCAGTGGCAAGTTCGAGCCGATATTCAAAATGGGTGTCGCGGATCAACTTATTGCCGATCCTTTTAATGACTTCCAGTGGGTGGTTCATGGTAACAGTGAGTCAGGGGTGAAATGAGGTTGGGAAGGAATTCAATCACAGGATTTGATTGTTTCCTCCGTGGTGCCGCCGGTGAAACGCAGGGCGATGGCCATCAACAACAAGGTCACGGCTCCGACGACCAGCGCACCTTGGGTTTCGACGATCGCATTTCCAGCAGCGTCCGGCCTGTTGAGGAAAAAGACAAGCACCCCGGCAGCCATCACGGCGGAGGCGATCAAGCGGTCGCCGATGCTGCGTTCCTTGAACATCAGCCATCCTAACAAGACTGACCAGATCACCGCCGAACGCTTGATGCTGACGACCACGGCTGCCACGGCGAACTGCATGGCGACGAGCATCAGGACGAGCACCAGAGCCTCGAGCACCCCCGCCATGATCAACCACAGCGGCGACTGGCGCAACACGCCGGTCCATGGGATGGCAGCGACCGAGCGGGCGATGGCCGCAGGTGACTTCGACCCGGCCCGGCGGATGCCTTGATTGATGATGACGAGCAGGATGAAAAAGATAGCGAGCATCACGCACTTGCCGACCGAGAGGGTGAGCGCGAGTTGCATCTTGTCGGTAAAGGTGACGACGCCACCGTCGGAAACGAGGAACCATTTGGCGAGCAGGTTGGTGACGGTGAGCAGCGCGGCGACGATGACCATGTAGCGACTGCCAGGCTCGCGGATGATGGCGCGCAGCGGTTCGAGTGGCCCTTTGGCAAAAAGTTGACGGTTGACCACCAGCGATCCAATGACCACGAGCGCCACGCCGACGATCATCCCACCCGAGACGGATTCACCTAGGAAAATCACCCCTGCAGGCAGCAGGAAAACAGGCGTGAGCGCCATGAAGGGAATGCAGTAGGAAATCGGCGAAACCTGCAGCGCGCGGAGGTTAAGCAGGATCGCGGCACCTTCGATCACGGCGTTGATCGTAATATAGATGAGGAATGCGGTGAAGGTGGAAACCCCGAATCTCGCGCCGATGTTCGGCATCCGTGGTTCCGCCTTCCAGAAAAACGCCAGCAGGGCGATGACGATAGCAAAGAGGAGGCAGCTGATGATTTTACACCAAACGCTCACAAGTCCGGCATCCGCACCCTTGTCGAGAGTCTTCTTGCGCGCCGCGTCGGTGAACGCCATGGCGATCGCGTCGAGAGTGGAGAGCATCAGGCCTAACATGGGATCAGTGGATTGGGCAGAGACGGATGTGGCGGAGTTTGACGGGTGGATTGTCCTTCCTTTCGGATATCAATTCCAGTCTTATGAAGCACGCTTCATTCAACTGGCGCGGCAAAACCGGTCATTGGCCGCTGATTGGACTTCATGGTCGTAATATTACGCTTGCGGGATGTTGTAGTTCTAGTTTTTGAAAAGGCAGGAAGCGCATTGGTTATCAATAGCAATAAGCGCTTCCGGACGATATAGAAGTTTGCAGAAAAAATTTCAGTTTTTGAATCATTTGGCGAGTGTCTGACGTCCCTGTAGCAGACACCCGCTGAACCACTGCGGCGGATAGCCGATGCATAATCTAAAAATTCTGATTGATTTACCGATAGACGGTGAACCGACTTATCACATATTATAAGAAGAATCGGTAAAAAAACTTTCATGGCTTCATTCGGTACCCGAGGCCTTGCTGGAGTCCAAGTCTCCTATCGTTAGTCGATTTCCAACCTGCCACCTTCTTCTCAATTATTAGAAATCCACATGAAAAAACACATTGTTCTACCGGGCGCTTTCTTCGCCTTGCTTCTCTCAGCCCTCCCCTCCGCTATCATCCGTTGCCGTATTCGCGCTCGCTTAAGCACGTCTCACTCCTTCCTCCAGCTCTGTTACCTATGCGCCCTGTGGGCGACTGTGGGGTGGTGCGGAGTGACTTCCACGTTGGCGCAACCCGCTCCGGCCGCAGTCGTCAAGGTGGTGCCATCCGGCCAGGACATTTCGACATCCTCCCACCAACCGATCCTCGTATTGCCCGCGAATGGCCCCGCGTCAGCTGTGCTCACTGCTTCGGGAGTAGGCTTCATCCCGACAAACCACTTGTGGACGCAGACCGCGCCAAGCGCGGTGAATGACCAGCATATCCACGCCGCACAGGCCACCGTCACGTTCTCCGCCACCACAGGAGCGCAAGTCACCGCAAGTTTCCCCTCACGCGGCATCTATCAACTTGTCCTTACTGCCAGCAATGGCACCACTACCGTCAGCACCCAGGTATGGGTCCACGTATGGGACCGTTTCACCGGACTCAACCCGCTCCAACAGGTCGGGCGCAACCCCGGCCTATTGCCTCCCTCTTCCGTCCGTCAACTCTCGCCCGATCCAGGCCCATACCAGCATCCGCGCCTCCTCTTCACTGATGCCGACTGGCCGGAGCTCAATGCCAAATCCACCGCGTCCGCCGAAGTCTCTGGCGCAATTGCCCGGCTTCAAACCGCGCTCAATAACAACTTCGACAAAACCTCAACCCCGGTCGGCTCGCTGTGCAGCTATGCAAATGCACTCACTGCATGGGCCGATGGTGGCTTTTCCGACTCAACCTACACCACCTCGGTCGAAACAGTTCGCGCCTTCAGCGAGCGCAAGCAGGTAGGAGCTGCCCCCTACAACCATCTCCCCGATGCCCTCCTGGTGGCATCTTACCTTGTCTGGGTTCGCAACAATCCCGACCTGGCACAAAGCGATCTCCCCGTCAACGACCAGACGCGCTTCCAATACCTATCCAAAGTCGCGGCAGCCGCCGCTCGTGCGGAGCTCACACGGGTGCGCCTCGGACTCGCTGGCACGGCCACTGCGGCGCCCGATATGGCTGTCGTTTACGATTTACTCTACGACTGGATGACATCCTCCCAGCGCACCGACTTGCGCGATTACCTGTACACCATTGGCTATGGATTTTACAACACGGGTATGGGCGGCCTGAGTCGCACCGGTCCTGCCCCATCATACCGGGCCAATGGCGATTTCCCCAATCTCGTAGATCCCTGGCTTCTCGCCGCCCTTGTCATCGAAGGAGAAGAGGAGTCCGTCACCCCGTCCGTAGTCGCCACCAACACCCCCATCGCCGCGCCCTCCACCGGCCCGGCTGCCTGGCCCAATGCCTCTCCCGCCTCTGTCTGGAATCTATACCGCATGATGCGATGGTATTCAGAATTCTATGTCACTCCGTGGGGCTCTCCGCTCCACCATCACGCCTACTTCGAGGCCAGTTCCGGCATGTCTGGTCCAGCCATGCTTGCCTTCGCGCGCCGAGGCCAAAACGGCTTCGTAACCACCAACTTGTACCAAGCTTCCTTTCACGTCTTCAATAACCTCAATCCAGAGTCTCCCACCACTCCGCCTGTTCTGTGGGATCACCACGATGGCATGGGCTTCGGCAACGGCATCGGAGGGTATGCAGGGCGCTATCTCGCCCGCTACATGTATCCTGATGACGCACTCATGGATTACATCTATCCGATCTACCGGCGGGAGGTGAACATCGATTTTTACACCGCGCTTTTCCACATTGACCGACCTGCAAAAACCATGGCCCAGGTCGCTGCCGAAAAAGGCCTCTCCCGCACCAATTTCGACCCCTTCCGCGGTGCCGGGACTACCCGCAATACCTGGGGCGAAAACGATCTCTCGCTCTACTTCGAGTGCCGCCCCGATATCCAGGGTCACATGCACGCCGAGGCCAACAACTTCTCCCTCTACGCCCTCGGCCGCCCATGGTGCACACCGCCGGGCTACCATGTGGTGATCAACGAAGCCGCCGCCACCGTCCTGATCCAGGACCCGGCACTCGCATCCGACCCGGGAACGGAAGGCTACATCGGCCAAAGCCCCAGTGCCGCTACCATCACCCCCAATCGCAACCAGTTTCCCACCCCTTCCGGCAAAGTTCTCGAAACAACCGAGGACCCCGCAGGCCAGTGGACTCTCTTTGCCGGCGACGCTTCCGCCGCCTACAAATTTGCATTCGAAGGCGACACTCCCAGCACCTTGGACACCGGCAAACGCAATCAGGATTTCTACTACGGCGAGGTTCTTTCGCACATGTACTCCGACTACAACCCCTCCGCTGATACTTCCACCCTCAAGGTAGGAAACTTGTCCTACAACCCCGTAGCCTACGCCTATCGCAGTGTTTTCTCCGCCCGCGGAGCCCGCCCGTATGTTTTGGTCATTGACGACATCACCGTCGATGGCAGCACCCCCCGCAACTACCGCTGGAATATGCCCGCTTTCGGTCGCACCGCAGTGAACACTCTACGCATGCAAGCCGGTGCCACCGCCACCGATGCCGTGCTATTCCACCAAACCGACGCCGCCTCTGGCCCGCGCCTGCTCGTGCGCGATCTCTCCGAACAATCCACTACCGGCCAACCCGCCATCTTTCTCGACACTCGCCTAAACGGCGACGGCAAGACCCAGCTCGACATCGGTTACGACAATAACTCAGGCCTCTACACCACCGTTCAAAGCAACCGGCTGCTCATCACCCGCCAGAACGTCGTCAGCCCCCAGTTCAAGGTTCTGCTCTTCCCGCATCAATCCAACGAAACCCTTCCGATGACGAGTTGGAATGAGGATAAAACCGCCGTATCAATTGACCTGCGCAACGGCTTCACCGACCGACTCACGTTTGACCCCACCCACGCCGACAAGCGAACCCGCATCGCAAACTATACCCGCACCTTGACCGGGCGGGAGGCCCCTATCCTGAATCTGCCCGGCAATCTGGTGGTCCAATCCACGCCCGCCACCCCCGCCTTCACCGGCCAGCCTGGTGCCGTCGTTACATTTGCCGTCAGCGCCACCGACGACACGTCCGCCAGCCTCACCCCGAACGTCAGCTCACCATCCGGATCCGTGTTTCCGGCCGGCAACAACACCGTGCAGATCACGGCTACCGACGCCCTCGGCCAAATCACCTCCCGCTCTTTCACCATTACCGTAGTGCCGCCACCGCCCGTCGTCACCGTCGTCTCCGCCACCAATCAACCCGGCTTTGCCGGTGCCATAGCCCTGCGCTGGTCGCCCGTTGCCCGAGCCACCGCTTACTCCGTCAAACGCGCCCTCAACCCCGGGGGGCCATACACCGTGATCTCCGACCGCCAGGCCGCGAGTATGCTCGACTTCAAAGAGACCGGCCTGACAGGAGCTTCTTATCATTATCTGGTCACCAGTTGGATCGACGACGTAGAGGGTTTGCCGAGCGCTGAAATTCCGCTATCGCCTCCTGTTTCGACACTTCAACCACTGGCGATAGGCACCGGACTCAGCGCCAGCGGCGTGTATCCCGCCGACACCCAATACCAGCTCACCGCCGGTGGAGGGAACAGTGGCGGCGCGAGAGACTCGATCACCTACGCCTATCAGCCCTGGACCGGTGACGGTTCGTTTACAGTGCGAGTCGCCTCGTTGTCTGCAGTCGGCTCAAACGTCAGCGAGTTTCTCAACCTTGGTCTGAGCCTGCGTGCATCCGTCGCAGACAATGCGGCCGCATATCTTTCCGGGTTTACCACCTATCCCCACTCCTCCTCGTTCATGCAGATTTCCAGGGCGGCCACCGGTCAAAATTCGACATCTTCCTCTTACGATGTTCCGCCTAACCCCAAGGGACTTCGTCCTCCGGTCTGGTTGCGCGCCGTGCGCTCAGGCACGACATTCTCTGCCTTTTTCTCCTCCGATGGCCAGACGTGGTCGCCCACCGCCGATCCGGTTACTTTGTCCAATTTTCCCACCTCCAGTGTCATAGGCATCGCGCTTGGCGCGCAGAACGCTACCGTTACCGATGCGGTTTTTGACCAATTTGTCTTCCTCGGCACCGCTGTCCCAACCATCCAGGACTCCTCCATCAAGATCAACTGGTTGGCCACCCCCGGCCTCGCCTTCGAGTTGCGCCGCGCCACCGACCTCAACGGACCCTACGTTAGTCTGGCCAGCAACCTGACCACCACCAACTACACCGACACCGCCGTCACCCCCGGCACCACCTACCACTACGTCATCGCCACCCCGGGTGCCTCGGCCGGCGGCGCTGGTGCAAGTGCACCCGTCGCAGTGTATTACCCCGCATCCGTGACTGCTCCCACGAACCTTGTCCTAACACCCGCTGTAGGCCAGGTCTCACTTACCTGGACGGCTGCAGACCCTACGTCGAACCCAACCTACACCGTAGAACGGGCACTTGCCTCGGGCGGCCCCTTCACAGTGCTCGCCACCGGCCTCAACTCCACAGAATATACTGACAGCGGTTTCAACAGTGGAGTCACCTATATCTACCGTGTCACAGCTTCTAACGGCCGCAGCTCCGCTACTTCCGAGACAGCGTCGGCCAGTTCCCTCCCCGGCACATTCACCAAGGCCAATAACGCCACCGCGCTTGACGCGAGCACTTCGTGGTCGCCCACCACCATACCAGGATTTGCCGACACGGCACTGTGGACCGGCACCTATACGAGCGGCACCGTATCCATCGGCACTGGCCTCGCCATCAACACCCTCCGCCTCTCCTCGCCTTCCACCGCCATCACCCTCAACGCCGACACCGGCTCGCTCACCCTTGGTGTCGGCGGCATAGACCTCTCCGCCTCGACCCAAAACCTCACGGTAAACACCCCCGTCATTCTCGCCGACGACCAGATTTGGACGATCGCCGCCGGCCGCACGCTCTCACTCACAGCGCCTGTAAGCGCATCGTCCGGAACACGCACGCTCACCCTTGACGGCACTGGAACCACCACATTTTCCGGTATCAACGAATTTATCGGCGAACTCATCATATCTCCTCCATCAGGCGGTATTCCTACCTACAAGTTCGGTGGCAACAACCCTTCGGCCATCGCCCGCATCACCGGCGGTGCCCTTCCGGCTGCCATAACCGCCAACGGTCGCCTTGATATCACAGCCCCTCTCAGCACCTTGGGATCCATATCCGGCTCGGGCGCGTCCGGCCTGATCACCAATAGCTCCACCACATCTCAAGACATCACCTTTACCGGCGGCAGTAGCTTTTCCATGTTCCAAGTCGGAGCCGACAACGCCCGAGCCACTCTGCGCCAGTCAGGGCCCGGCAACGTCAGCTTCAGCTTTTTCGGCTACAACACGGCCGCGCCCAACTCCCAGCATACTTTTGTAGGCGGTAACTGGATCCTGAACCAGATCGGTCAAAACAACTCAAACTCCCAGACCAGCGGTGTCTTTACGCTCACTGGTGGTGCCGATGTCACCGTTTCCACACAAACTGCCTTCGCCCATGGAACGTGGAAGGTCATCAATGGGGCGCTGCGCTTCAATGGCGCAATTAGCGCATTGCATGGCAGCAGCACGGGCACCAACACTTCACTCGTATTCAACGTGAATGACTCCGGCGGAGCTCCCGGCCTGCTCGCCTGCACCGGGGGGCTCACCCTCGCCGACGGTGGATCGATGGTTAACGCCAACTGTCTCACTATCGGCTCCGGCGGCACGGTGACTCTCGCAGGCAACCTGATCCTAGGCAGCACCACCGCACGTACCGCCGAGACCAACACCGTTAATCTCACCGATGGGAAACTTGTACTCAGCGGTAACATCTCCGCCGCCGCTGCGACCACCGGACAAACCCGCACTTTCAACTGGATCGGCGGCCGACTCACCGCCAACACCATCACGCCCAGCATGGGCTTTGCAACTCCTGTTTCAGGCGGCATATCCTCCACCACTCTGGTGCAATCCGGCGGTATTCTGGCCCCCGGCGACCTGGGTACCGCAGGGCGCATGACCATCAGCGGCCAGTACACACTTGGCTCGGGAGGCACCCTCGCCGTTGACCTCGGCGGCACCACCCAGGCCACTGCATACCAAACCGGTCAATACGACTACCTCGCCGTCTCCGGCACCACCTCTCTCGCCGGTTCACTCCGCATCACCATCCTCCCCGGCTTCACCCCGACCTCAGGCCAGTCGTTCACTGTGCTCAACTCCACGGGCGCTCTGTCTGGAGCGTTTGCCAATGTTTCCTTTGGCACACGCCTCACGAGCCAAGGCGGCGAAGGCAGCTTTCTCGTCACCCAAGTCGGCAGCACCGTTGTCCTGTCCCAGTACCTCACCTCCCTTCAATCCTGGCGCCAGACAAACTTCGGCACCACCGCCAACACCGGCAACGCCGCCAATGATGCTGATTTGGACGGCGACGGAGCACCCAACCTGCTTGAATACGCTCTCGGCACCACGCCCACCTCGGCCGCCTCCCGTCCGAATCTTGATTCTCAAATTTCAGATCAGAGATTGCAGGTCTCCTTCCTCCGCACCCGCCCCGACGTGACCTACCACGTCGAGGTCTCCACCTCTCTCGCCCCCGGCAGTTGGGAGATCATCGCCACCAACCCCGGCAGCACCGGCCAGTTCGTTACTGTCGCCGACTCCGTCGAAATCACCGACGCCGACCCACCGCGACGCTTCCTCCGACTCCGCGTCATCTCCAACACGAATTAACCGAATCCACATCGAAACACCGTCTCTACTCCCATGGGATCTGATGAAACTACTCTTTGGGGTCTTCGAGTCCCGCAGGCAGGATCACATCGGCGCGGCGGGCAGGTGGATCGACGGTGAGACGAAAGATTTTTCCGGAGCGCAAGGCGACCGCAACCGTCGTTTTGCCGGGGGCGTGGAGTTTGAAATCGACATCCCAATCGACAGGCCATGCGGGCAGGACGAGGATGCGGTCGCCTTCGGTCTGTAGGAGCATCGTTTGGATCGCCAGCATGCCGTTGCCGCCGTTGTCCTGGTCTGGCGGGTAGTCATAACCTTTGGGCCAGAAAGCGGGGAAGCGAAGACGGGGATCCCGGGCGGTGAGGTGCCTGATTACACCGGCCTTGGCAGTTGCCGTATCTCCTAGGAATGCGGCTTGGACGGCATCCTGAGACCAGCAGCCGAACCATTTGTTGCGGCGTGCCTCGAATGAAGCGCGCGCAAGCTCGAGGTCGGGCTTGCCCAGGCCGTAGTGACGGAACGGATAGATGGCGTACAGTTCAGGATTTTCCTTGTTCAGGGCACGGGCATCGGAGGGCGACTCGTGGGACTGGATAAGGCGGCGGCCATCGATTTCCCTGATAGGGATGGCGGGTAACTCTGCAAGCAACCGTTGCCAGCGCTCACGCTGGCTGGAGGTGGTGAGGTCCTGCGGCAGCTGCAGCAGGCTATCAAGCACCCACCTCAGTCCCGCGATGTCCGGGGTGGGATTGTTGACCTTCCAGTAGGTTTCCGCCGCATTGGCCGGGCTGATGTAGAGCTTGCCTGAGGCATCGCGGGAGAAGTGTTTGTCGTAGAACGTGATGCCGGCATCGGCCACGGGGATGAGCGTGTCGCGTGCGAAGATCCGGTCGCCGGTATGCGCGTGATAATCGAGCGCCATGGCGCTGTATTCGAGAATGGGGATGTAGTAGTGCGTAGTGTAGCGACCCGGTGTTTCCGGTGTGATCTTCACGAGGCCGCCCCAGAATGGTGCGGTCTCGCGGAAATACGCACCGTCATGACCATAAAACTCGCGGATCTGGCGCTTGTTGTTCTCCAACATCGCGCGATACATGCGCAGGAAAGGCTGCATCAGGTCGAAATCGCCGGAAGCGAGCATGGGCCAGTAGGAAGCGCGCGTGTTCTGGAACCAGTATTGGTGGCCCCAGGAGCGGTAGTCCGGAGTGACGGGCATGACGATGTCCGGTTCTTTACCGGTTTTATCCTTGATGATGACGGGTGTCGGATTGTCCACGACAAACAGGGAGCCGTTGAACTTGATGGGATGGGCACCGCGGCCGGCGCAGGCGCTGATGAAGCGTTGGAGTGTGTAGCCGCGGGTGACTTCCGCAGCCTTTTCGCCCGCAGTCAGGTATACATGGCTGCGGTCCCAAAAGGCGCGCCACCAGGCGAGGTGGGCCTGGCGCGCTTTATCACGCGGCACGGCATGGGTGATGGAGATCTGCCGCTCGAGCCGCTGTGTCCACTCGTCACTTGTGGCGCACTGTGCAGTGAGCGGATGGATGGAGACCAAGTGGGATTTCGCGGGTGCTTGGGAGACGAGTGAGCGCGGTTCGCGGCCGACGAGGTCCCGACCCTCGATGGACGCCCCGGTGGTGAGGTTCACCAACTGCGGAATATCCTTGTTGGGGTTTCGATAGAACCAGGTGAGGCGGTGGTCGCGGATGGGCGGGATCGTATCCGCCGCAAGCCAGCGGGTCGATTCCTGCCGCCACGATTCCAAGCTGACCTGGATGGAGACCGGACTGGCGAGATCGGTTTCCATGCGGATCACCGGTTGGTTGGCATCCACCCAGAGGGCGATGTGGGAGCGTGCGCCCTCTGCACCTGCATGAACTTCCATGGTCCCCTCGCGCAAACGGAGCCGCTGTTCGAGTCCGGGTGCACCGAGGAATGGATTGGGTGAAAAGGATACGCGCACGCGGCCGAGTTTGAGGAGACCATAGGCACCGTAACCTGGAGAATCGAGGTCGCCACTCCAGGCATCGGATTTACCGATGAGGAAAACGAGATCGCCGGATTTTTCGAACCACGCGTTGAGCGCGATATCGCCATTGCCGAGCGGCATGGAATCCTGGGAGCCAACACCGGGTGTGTTCCACACCACATCCTGGGAGTCCACTGATAGAACATCCGCCAGAAGAGCGACGGAAAACAGGCAGAAAAGGGCGAGGCCCACGGTCGTGGATTTCATCGGATTGGGGAATGGTGGGTGATCAAGGAATGGGCGTGAGCGTAACGCTGCGGAGAACGACGGGTTTCCATTTCTTTCCAACCGGTTTAATGGCGTAGCGGTGATCTCCGGGGGCGGCGATGGTCACTTTGCCGAGAGATACGGTTTGGAAGTCCATGGCTCTGCCAGTGGCTGGGATTTTGACTTCGGCCAATTGCCCGCTGAGTCCCGCCATGGCTGAGGTTGCTTCGGCCGCGGCGACATCGGCGGTGACTGTGAAAGAGCCAGCGAAACGGGCTCGGAAGGACCACTCGACCCACGCTTGCGGGTCACTCCACTGGCCGAGGTGTGGCTGGCTGTCGTGATGTTGGATTTCCACATGCGTGCCATAGCCCTGATTGTGAAGATCGGCCCAGTGTGGGGTGAAAGTGAGCAGGCCCGTGTCGTTTTGTGTGAGGGAGATTCCATCGACCTCAAGGGGTCCGGCGATCTCCAGTTTGATGACCGAAGCGGCGGGATCCGGCGCGGTCTGCGGGAGACGGATGGTGGTGCCACTGGCGTCCTGCGAGATTTCGAGTGGGGAACCGCCGGCGAGCAGCGTGCAGGAAAACACCTTGCTACGGAGACCGGGCACGCGCAGCGATGCATCGGCAGGCCAGTCGAAGACTTGGAGATAGAGGGTGGTGCCGGTAGCGGTGGTCTTGCGAGTGCAGCGGCCCCACGGGAGTCTATGGAAAGGGCTGGCGATGGTGCCATAGATGGACTCTTGGTTCACATCCATCCAGCGTCCGATCGCATTGAGACGCTCGATGCTCGGCGCAGGAATCTCGCCATCGGCGGTGGGTCCGACATTAAGCAGGAAATTGCCGCCCTTGCTGGCGATGTCGCAGAGTTGTTGGATGAGGGTTGCCACGGACTTCCAGTTGTGGTCATCGCTTTTGAATCCCCAGGTGTCATTCATGGTCATGCAGACCTCCCAGTCACGGTCCTTGAATCCTCTGGCGGGGATGTGTTGTTCGGGAGTCTCGGTGTCGCCCTTGTATCCGCCGCCAAGTCGGTTGTTGTGGATGATGCCAGGCACGAGTGCGAGGTGGGGGATGAATCGTTCCGCTCGCTTTGGATTCATCCAGTTGGGTGTGTCCCACCACAAGACATCGGGCTGGAAACGGGTGAGGATTTCTTTCACCTGCGGGACGGCGATAGTATCGAGGTAATGGTCGAAGCTGCCCTTATTCGCCTCATCCCAGCTTTCACCTTCCTTGAGGCCGGACTTGGCACCGCCCGGGTGAACCCAATCCTGCGCCTGAGAGTAGTAGAGACCGAATTTCAAGCCATGGGAGCGTGTTGCTGCGGCGAGCGGGGCAATGAGATCCCGGCGGGCGCCTGAAGCATCCACCGCATCCCAGTCACTGACGGCGGAGTCAAACAAGGAGAACCCGTCGTGATGTTTGGAGGTGATGACGAGATAGCGCATGCCGGCACGCTTGGCCAAGGCAGCCCAGGCGTCCGGGTTGTATCGTGCGGCAGTGAACTGCGGGGCATAGGCCTTGTATTTGGCGACCGGGATCGAGCCGTTTTTCATGATCCACTCGCCGATGCCTGCGACTGGCTTGCCTTTGTAGAATCCGGCGGGCACTGCATAGACGCCCCAGTGGATGAACATACCGAATTTGGCCTCGCGCCACCAGGCCATGCGTGCGTTGTGTTCCTCGGTTGTTTCCGCCGGCGCGCCTGCTGTGGCGGAAAAGGTGGCGGCGAGGATCAGCGCGAGTGAACGATAGGCGAGACGGATGGAATTTAATTTCATGGAGTTGGGTGCATGGTTTGGAGACGGATAGAGATGCATTGCCAGCGGCGAGGCAGACAAGACGAATGCCTTGGCGGGAAATGCCAAAGCACCACTGCGCATGCGACGAATTTCGTAAATATCACATAAAATATATGCTACTTCATTTGAAATGTTAGTAAAAAAGCGGAGCTGCCGATCCTCCAATCAGCAGCCCCGCAGTCAATTCGGAAGAAACCCAATTAATTCCGAAAATGGTTTAGTTCCTGCGGCGTCGCAGCAAGGCAAGCAGGCCAAGGCTGCCGATGAATGCGGCAGCGGGCTCGGGAACGGCAGCGTAGTTCAGGACGAGACTGTCGGTCCCCAGCGTGTCGTTCAAGGAGAGCGACCAGGTTCCTCCCCATGCCGGGCTGCTGGTGAAAGCGGTCAAGCCGGTGGTGTCGATCGCCCAGTTGGCGCTATTGAATCCAGTGATTCCCCCGGTGGCGGTGAGGATGTTCCAAGAGCGATTGGTTTCCGAGAAATTCGGCACGTTGCCCGCGATATTGCTGCCGTTGAGGGAAATCAAGTCGAGGACATAACTGCCGCTGCCTCCGGTTAAATCGAGCGAGCCGGCGATGGCGATCTGGTCGAAGTCGGTGCCTGCAGTGGTACCTGTGAAGTTGTTGGTTTCCCACTCGTAAGTGAAGCTGTTCCAAGTTTGGGAGACGCTGTAATTCTGGACACCGGGGCTGTTGCCGGGAGCGAGTTTATCTCCGGTGGAATTGAGTGTGACCGCCACACCGATGGTGCCGGTGCCGCTTATGGTGCCGCCGTTGTTGTTGATGGTGCCGCCGCTGTAAGCGACGGACGAGTTATAGCGGAAGGTGGTACCGGATGCGATGGACAACGAGGTGGTGGTGTTGATCGTGCCGGAACCGGAGAGGGCGAGGGTGCCACCGGAGATGAAGGTTGCTCCAGTGTAGTCATTCGCGGCGGTGAGGGTCGTGGTGCCCGCGCCCGCTTGGGTGAACGAACCGGTGCCGCTGATCGCCGCGCCGGAGAAGTCGGTTCCTTGTGAAACCGCGTTGCTACGGTTGATGGTGAGGTTGGCGTTGTTGGTGATGGCGCTGGAGGTCGAGAGCGAACCGGTGGTGCCGCCATTGCCCAGTTGCAGGGTGCCTGCGGAGATGGTGGTGGCGCCGGTGTAGCCGTTGCCACCCGAGAGGATGAGGGTGGATAAGCCTGCCTTGGTGAGGGCACCGGTAGCACCTCCTCCGGCGATGGCACCGGAGAATTCCACCACGCTGTGGACGTTCAGTGTGCGGTTGGCGTTGCCTAGGCTGCCGTCGGCGGCGAAGGTAAGTTTGCCTGTATTCGTCGTGCTGCCGAAAGTCGCGCTCTGGCCGAAATTGAAGCCGTTGAGGATGGTGCGTGCGGTGGTGCCATCGGAGGTGATTCCGCCGGACATGCTGTTAGTTCCGGAGCCGAATTGCAGCGTGCCGGTACCGAATGGGCCTGAAGTAATGCTACCAACTGAACCGACGGAGTTCACTCCGACTTCAACGATGGTATTGAAAAAACCAGAAGTCCCAGTGTAGGTATTGGCTCCTTTGACGACAAAGGTGCCAATACCGAAATAATCCATATTATTGTAAAGGCCTCCGTCGTGCATAACAGCTTCGATGGTGATCGTGCGACCGGCACCCGGTCCCCAGTCTGGACCGTTGCCAACAGCCGATCCGCCAGCAAGAAGCAAGCGACCTCCACTGGAGGTGATTGTTCCGCCGATGCCGGCATTGGCGATCAAACCGTTACCACCCGTGATTCCACTGCCGATTTTCATGTCTGATGCGAGGTCCAGCGTGCCGCCGTTGAGTGTCAGCAAGCCGATGGCGGCGGAGGCGTTGTTGAACCGCAGGGTGCCTTCGTTGATGGTGGTTGTCCCGGTGTAGGTGTTCGCGCCGGCGATCACCGTGGTGCCGCTGCCGGTGTGGGTGAGTGAAGAGGCGGTGGAGTTGTTGGCGATGACCGCATTGATGGTCAGGGCATTGGAGGAATGGTTGTGGATCAGCAATTCGCCGCCCGCAGTGGCACTGCGCAGCGTGCCGCTACCGGGGCTGGTGCCGATGGTGAGCGCGCCGGAACCGCTGGCGGCGAGAATGCCGGTGACGCCGAGGGTACTGGACGCTGTATCGATGGTGGCGGATCCGCTGCCGCCGGAGGCGCTTTGGACGAGTGTGTTGATGGTGGTGGTAGCAGAACCAAGAGTGATGTTGCCCGGCGAGCCGCTACCTTGGGTTAGACGGACGTTGGTGGTGGAGCCGTCGGCAATCGTACCGGGTGTGAGTCGCGGAACATCGGTGTAACCCGTATAGGAACGGATGAAGCCGTCCGCCGCACCGGTTGGTTGGCTGGCATCGGCCCCGCCGACCGTAGTGGAACCGCTGTTGTAGGCCCAGTCTGTCCCGGCCACCGTAGCCCATGGACCGAGGATGCCATTCGTGTTGAGAGCATCGGTGCTCGCAAGGTTGGCGGCGCCAAAGTTGATGGTGGATGCCGTGTTGCGGGTGATGGCGTTCATCTGCAGGACGGCACTGCCAGATGAACGGTTAACATTGGCCGCCGCTCCGGCGGAAAGCGTGGTAGCACTCACAATCTCCGTGTGGGTGCCTCCGCGCAGAGTGAGAGTGCCTCCGGAGAAAGTAAGAGCAGAAGTGTTAGAGAGCTTGGTGTTGTCTTGGGTGGCATAATCGAGAACCAGCGTGCCGGCTCCGGCCGTGGTGCCGCCCGTGTAACTATTGGGACCAGAGAGTGTGAGGGTGGACGCACCGGCTTTGATGATGCCGCCGGCGCCAGTCCCGGCGACATCTCCCATGATCTCCATTTCGCTTTTAACCGTGAAGGTGCGTTGCGCATTGCCAAGGGTGCCGCCATTACCAAAGGTCAGCTTGCCGTTCATTACGGAATCGCCGAAAGTGGCGTTGCCGCCAAACGCGAGGTAGTTCAGAATCGAGCGCCCAGTGGTGCTGTCTGAACTGACGGTGCCACCGTTCATAAATAGTCTGACTACGGTCCCTCCCCCCGCACCGAACGCGCCTGAACTAAAGGCTGCTGCGGTTCCGACAGAATCCACTCCAACGCGAACGGTGCCGGTAACGGTGGTGTTCTGGGAGTGGGTGTTGGCACCCTGAAGAAGGGTGGCACCGGGCCCGGCGAGAACGAGGGTGAAGTTGCCACTGATCGGGTTGGCGATGGTCAGCAAGTTTGACGAGTTATTGGTCCATGTTTGGTTCACGCCCAAGACAATCGGCACGGCCGCACTTGTGCTGCCAACGGTAACGGCGCCGGCTCCGGCGTTGACGGTGATACCGCTCGCACCGGAGAGTGTCAGCGCATTGGAAGCGGGCGATCCGCTTGTGCCGCCGAGCAACGTGGTGGTGCCAGTGTTGCTGAAGGTAAGCGAGGAAACCGAGCGTGCTCCATCGAGATAAACCGTCTGGTTGCCGTTGATACCGGTGCCGTTGAAGGTGGCGGTTTGGGCGGTGGTGGGGACGGCTGCGACGTTGCTGTTACCGGCGGCGGTAGTCCACCAGTTTGCGGTGTTAGACCAGTTACCATCGGTGGTGTTCCACCAACCGTTGTCAGCAGTGGCCAGCGGGCTGGCGAGGAGGCACATGGTGAGGACCATCGCGCTATGGGTGGGCGTGAGGCGTGAGGTGAACAGGGAGTTAGCGATCGGTTTCATGGTGATTTAAATGGGAGATTGGAAATTTCAGATTTTTGGAGACTGGAGGTGGGGGATTATGGTTTGGTTTTTGGACTAACGGGGTTGTTTATAGCGTGAAAGAGCTCTTGGTTCTATAGGCTAATGCATTCAAATTTTCAGTTTTTGAATCAGCGAGAGAGTGAAGGTGAGGTTGTAGGAGACGTCGGTTCATAGGGGTCATTCTCCGAGCGCATCGTGCAGATTAATCGGGGTTGAGGCTGTATTTCCGCCGGAGCCGTTGACCGCACCGACACGGCACCACGGGATCTTCCGTTTGATTACCGTTTCCTCGGGAATGATCCACTCGGTCTTGCCATCGGAAATCGTGCCGTAGTTTCCGAACAGGCTGGCCGGGTGGCTGGACAAACCGACGTTGTATTGCAGAGCACCGGGCACGGGCGACCAAGTGACTCTGATCGCCGGTACAGTATTGCCCTCGACCTTCATCTGGGTTCTGGAAACCTTGAGGTCGGCGGGTGGGCTTGGAGGCTCCTGTTTGGGCAGGGCCATGTCCTCGTTTGAATGACCGCTTTCGCCACCGGGGCCGGTGGCCGTCACTACATACCAATAGCTCGTGTGGTTGTGCGCCGTAGAGTCCACCATACGGGGTTCCTTGGGAGTTTCCAGTGCGGTGTAGGGTCCACCCGGAGTGGTGGCCCTCAACACGCGGTAGGAGGTGGCCCCTTGGGTGGGTGCCCAAGACAGCTCCACCTGAGCATTCCGGGAAACGGTGGTCAGGCCAGCGGGATTGGGCGGGATGCCCGGGCCGGGTGTGATGGATACCGGGTCCGATGCGGGGCTTTCACCGCCGGAGTTCACAGCGGTGACGACATACTGATATGCCGTGCCATCATTGACCGACGAGTCCACCCACTGTGGATCCGCCGTCTTGGCGATCTCGGCAAATGAGTCACCGGTGCCGGATGCGCGTTGGATGCGAAACCCGTGCGGTTTGCCGGGGCCCGGCGACCACCGAAGCTCCACCTTGCCGGCATGGGGGCTGGCGATGAGGTGAGTCGGGCGGGCAGGTCCGTCATGATGGGAGATTTTGAAGTTCCTGAGGTCATAGACGTGGGTTTTGCCCTCGTAGCTGATGGTCAGCTTGCAGGGTTCCCGCATGTCCTGCTGGTAGGGTTGGAACATCCAAGGATTTTTGAGAAATGGTTCGCGTGCGGGATCGAAGGTTTGACCGTTCACGAGGCCGTCGGTTCCTGGAGCCCGTTCGAGAAGATGGCCACCGAGGGATTGGTAGCGAGCGGTTTCCCCTTTGAGGGAGATTTTGGTTTCCGCGCGCACCTTGTTTCTGAACCATTCGAGTTTTTCCGCCGGATTACTGCCCTGGGCCTGATCCGGCCGAAGCGTGTCCATGGCAAGCGCGAGCGGTTTGGCGGCATAGCGGAAGCCGCGGTGGCCGAGATCCTTTCCGGGGCCAGTCTGGCCTTGGTGAAAATAGGGTTCATCCGGAGACCAAGTAAACGGTTCCGGCAGACTGAGTGCGATCAGAACGCTCTTGTAGGCCAGATAGACGCGACCGTCCTTCGAGGCATCGTCGAGCATGGCGTGCCAGCCGGCGGGAATGAAGGTCTGGATGTAGTGGTTTTTTTCGATTGCGCGCGGCTTGCCTACCATCAGCCAGGCACCCTCGCGTTGGATGAATTCGAGCCCGCGATCGATCTGTCCGGCGGTATGGGCATAGGCAGGTGCCGGGATGGTGGCCCAAAGAAAACTGGGCGCGCCGCTCGGGTCGTCCCACATCACTCCGTTGGGATAGATCTGCTGTTCCTGGAGGACCGCTCCGGGTTTGGTGATCTGGCTGAAGATGCCGTAGGTCTTGTTGAAATACGTGTATTGGAGGAAATCCGGCGGATTGAGTCCGACCACCGGGTTGTCATCCTTTTCCCAGGAAAACCGCGATGTGGCGACAAAAGGTTCGGCCTTGTTCCGTGCGATATCGACCAGATAGCCGGGCGGGCGGTAGGGCAGGACGGCGGACGGCATGCCACCGGGCCGGGCGTCATTCGGCAATCCGCCGAAATACATCCAGAGGAAATTGATGTTGGAATTGGTGCTTTGGCTGAGGATGTCGCCGTAGCTTCTTCCGGTAGAAACCACCCAATGTCCACCCAACCAGTTCGGGGCGATAGAAGCCAGGGCGGCCTCATAAACCACTGCGGCCTTGCGAGCGAGATCGGGATCGGCTTGCTGTTCGGCCAGGCACAGAATGGGCACCATGTTGACGATGCCGTAGGGGCGGGATGCGTATTCCGGAACTCCGGTGCGCGCGATCTTGTCGAGTGCCCGGTTGAGGAAGCGGTTGCGGGTGGGGTCACCGTCCTTCGGGATATGGCCTTGAGGCAGGTTTTCAAGACCGAGAGAAACGGAACTGAGATACCAGGTAGTGGAGCCGCTGAGACGGAGGTTGGTGGTGGAATAGTTCTGCGGGTAGGGCAGTAGATTGTAGGAATAGGGCTCGCGACCGTGAACCAACTCCTTCCACCTTGCGATGTGCGCTTCATCGTAAAGGTGGCCATACTTGAGGTAGGCGTAGGCGAGGGCGTATGAGGAGAACGGATGCCCTTGGCGCGGTGGGGGCGTGCCGTCGAGGATTTTGTATAACAGTTCCAACCCCTGCTTGGTTTCGCCGCGCGACAAGTGATGGATGGCGATCCAGGGCGCGATGGGATTGTTCGGCTTGGCCACATTTGGTTCGTTCAAGGCGGCGTCGATAAGCAATTTCGCCCGTTGATCCATCGTATCGGCCATGCCCTCTGCGGCAGGCAGCGGGGTGACGGCCGCCGCGTGTGCGAGCAGAGTGAATGCGACGGATTTAAAGAGGATGTGCGGCCGACACAGGGTGAGACTGCGGCGGGATGACTCGATCAAAAAGCGCCATCCGGTGAAATGGGAAGAATTAGATATCATTTTTTTGTTTCGGTGATGGTCCAGTTGGTGAGGTCGTAAGTGCGGGTGGCTTTCCCGTCGGTTAGAGTGAAGACCTTGCCGTCCCATTCCTGATGCATCCACGGGTTGTCGATGAGCGGCCATGACGCGAAGTCCACCTCCGCCCCATCAATCTTGGCGGATCCATGAAAACTCTTCTCCAGAACATGACCGAAGCGGTCTTTGTAGGTGCCTTTGGCCACCGTGCGCGGTTCGCCGGGGCTAGCCCCCTTTTTCGCTGGAGCGGGAGGAAGAACATCGCTGCCCAGCGTCAGTTTCGACTTGGCGACGATGGCGGCTTTGAAGGCGGCCAGCCGTGCGGCCGGAGTAGCTGCGGGGAACTCGTCGGGATGGGCGGTTTCCATAACCAGCGCGGCGTTGTCGGCGGCGATCCGGAACTCGCTGTCCTCCTTCGAAGGCGACACTCCTGAAAACGTGCCGCCGCGCGGCTTCCAAGTGAAAGGTTGGCTGGCGGTGAACGCGATGAGCACGCTGCCATAGTCGAGGAAGATGCGTCCATCCTTGGCGGCGTCGTCAATGAGGGCCACATAACCGTCCGGCACAAAAGCCAAGATCGAGCGTGTCTCCAGCGAGAACTGCTGGTGGCCCTTCACGTTCTCGCGGATCTCAGGCAAATATTCTGGGTCGCGCAGGTTGTTGGCGACCACCATCAGCGTGCCCTCCCGCTGCAGAAAATCGCAGAAATGGCTGAAAATGCCTTGGGTGTAGTTGCTCAGCGGCTTGTCGTCACAGAAGGGCACGGTCATCCAGCAGATGCTGGCCTTGGTCAGATCAGGCTGGTCGAACATCACGCCGTAGGGGTAGGTCTGCCCCCAGATGCCCGGTGCGGGCGGCGACACTGCGGTGCTGAATACGCCATAATTGCGGTTGATGTATGAGCTCTGGAACTTGTTTCCCCCGTCGAAACGCGAGCGGTGGAGGTAGGGTTTGTCGCGCTGTGTCGCGGCGTTGACGATCATCGGGTGGGGACGCCAGCCCTCGGCAACAGAATAGACCGGCGCTTCCAGTCCATGCAACGGCGGAGTAGGTCCTCCGAAGTATGGCCACAGCATGGCGGAGTTGCCGGACGGGATCTGTGTGAAGTATGAGGGGTAGCTGCGGCCAGCCGGTGTGATCCAATTACCTCTCAGCCAGGTGCCTGCGGCGTGGCAAATCGACAGCTCGTATGCGATGCGCGCCCGCTTGGTCAGCTCAGGTTCAATGATCGAGTTGTCGAAGTTCTGCAGGATGCCGATGTTGGCGATCAGGTAGGGTCGCGAGGCAAACTCGGGCGAACCGCGCGACACAGTGTAATCCATGCGCTTATAGAATCCTTTCAGAGCACCCTCACCGCGTGCACCATAACGGCCGTCTTTGGGCATAATATCTGCACCCCACAGCTTCTCGGTCATGTAGAGATTGAAGGGGATAAGAAACCCGAGGTTGCCAGTCGATCCGAACCAACTGGTGTTCTTGGTGCAGAGCCATTGCACATCGTCACGCATCTGCTGGTCCATACGGTTCTTGTAGCGCACATAGACTTGGATGATACCCCAGAGAGAGAAACCGTTGACGTGGGGTTCGCCCCATTCCAGTCCATTGCCGACCGGCAGGCTCTTGAAGGTGCCGTCCGCCTTCTGCTGCTCCATCCTTTTGATGCGGCCATGGGCCTGGCCGATCAGCTTGCCCACATATCCGCGCACCAGTTCGTTCGCCTCATCATTGCGACCCGCCTTGTAGAGGAGTTGGGCTGTCCAGCATAGCATCGGACTCCAAGTCCCCTTCACCTCGTCCAGTTCTGAAGCGGCCAAGGCGGCTGTGATCACGGCCTTCTCGCGCTTCTCCATGGTTTCATAAGTCCCGGCGTTGATCTTTTTGATAATGGCCTTGGGAGTCTCGATATTGAAACTCATCTCCTTGTCTGGAAGCAAGGGTGCCAGCACGCGGAAGCCCATTCTCTCCCAGCTGAATTCCGGCACCGATTTCGAGCGGCTCGCGGATCGCAGAGCTTGGTGCTCGTCCTTCCAGCAACCATCTCTGATTACACGTTCCTTGCCGAACTCCGGCCCCGCGGGATCCTTCGCGTTCCCGGCGGGATAGGGGCCATACCAGTCCCAACACCACTCCATCACACTGCCATGCATGTCATGGAGATTCCATGCATTGGGCTTGTAGCTGCCAACGGCAACAGGCTTTCCCAGGTTGTAGCTGGCATTGCCGGAGTTGATTGAATCGGCTGTATCGCCAAGGCTGAACGCCGTTGTCGTTCCGGCCCTACAGGCGTATTCCCACTGGGCCTCCGTGGGAATACGGAAGCCATCGGCTCCAAGCGCGATGGAGACATTCATTTTCGCCGGTCCGCTCTTACTGGTTTTTCCATCTTCCGGATCCGGCGGAGATCCTTCCTCATTTGCAATCACATACGCGGGCCGGAGTCCGCTTGCCTTGCTGAGCATGTTGCAGAATTCAACGGCATCATACCATGTCACGTTTTGAATCGGAAGTTTTCCCCCCTTGATGCGCGAATTGTTCTTGCAGACGATTATGTCGTACAACTCCTGCGTGACCTCGGTCTCCATCATCCAGAATCCTTTACCGAGTTCGACCGGATGCAGTGTTTCATCTTTCCCGTGCTTGTACTCTCCCAGCGGAGAGCCCATGTTGAAGGTGCCTGGCGGGCACCAGCGGAATCCGACCTCGATGCCGTTCATGGACAGTGATTTGCGCGTTCCGGGCTCGGGGCTTGCCTGCGACCGGACGGGTTCACGGGCTGGCAAAAGTCCGGCGATGACCACTAACAGCACAGCCGCCATGTTAAATGTTCTGTTTGTGGTTTTCATGATTTGGCTTTCAAAAAAAGGGCTCTTCAGCAAAATCTATGGGTGAACTTGGGTTCTGGCAAGTCTCCAAGTGTATGATAAAGAGAAGTTTGTAGCAGATCGAAACTGCGGTAACCATAGGCTTTTCTCATGCACAGATTGATCC
>Ga0247843_1000307_pt1 | contig 117043 bp, 94 predicted proteins | sample LaCruzMarch2017__FD_192420 | JGI IMG/M metagenome (GOLD analysis project Ga0247843, IMG submission 192420) | Freshwater microbial communities from meromictic Lake La Cruz, Castile-La Mancha, Spain - LaCruzMarch2017_8m | ecosystem: Environmental > Aquatic > Freshwater > Lake | place: Spain...
TGCAAATAATGGCGGTGGAGCTGCTGGATCAGGCGGAGGTAGTGGTGGTGGAAATCCAGGTAATGTAGGAACTGCAGGAGCTAATGGCGCAATTGGCGCAACAGGTGCAGCAGGATCTCCTGGCTCTGATGCGACAGGTTTTTGGATTATTGGAGGACAAGGCAGCGCAGGAGCTAATGGATTTGGTGGTCAAGGCGGTAGAGCTGGCGGCGGCGGCGGCGGTCAAGGTTGTACTTTCTGTATAGACGGAGCTGGATCTGGCGGCGGCGGCGGCGGCGGCGGCGGTCAAGGTGGATACGGTGGAAACGGTGGTTTTAGCGGCGGATCTACCTTTGGTATATTTATATTTAGTAATGGAGTAAATGGTAATATAGTAGATTGTCAAATAATCAACGGTTCGTTTGGAGCTGGAGGAACTGGCGGAAGCGGTTCAGTTGGTGGAAGTGGTGGAAATGGTGGCTCAGGTAGTCCTTATGATTTAGGAGAAGTTGGAGCAGGTGGAAATGGAGGAAGAGGTGGAAATGGAGGGCAAGGAGGAACTGGAGGAGCTGGAAGTGCTGGTATTGCAAATCCAGTAAGAGTTGTAGGAGGTTCCGGATTAACTTCTAATATTTCAACTTTTACTTTATCTACTCAACCAGTTATTGTTGTTGAAAATAAAGCTTGTTCAAATGTAAATATTGCACATACCACTAGTTTAGGTTCACCTGTATGGTCTTCTTTTGGCACAAGTGCAGCGCCTGCATCGGGTTCTGGTTCTCCTGTTAATACAAGTTATTCAACTCTAGGTCGTAAAACCGTTGTGATGAATGCAAGTAATTATACTGACTTCAATAATATTATTGTTAGCGCTCCTTCTACAGGCTCTATTATAGCGTCAGCGACATCTATTTGTCCTGGTTCTGTAAATTTTGCGAGTACTGCTGTTGGTACTGCTGGATTAAATTATACTTGGTCAGTGCTTCCAGCAGGAGCAACAATTTCTTCTGCCTCAACAAGTACGACGTCTGTTTTATTTCCAAACGCAGGATCTACCTCTATTACCTACACAATCACATTATCTATTACATCAAATTGTTGTGGAGCATTAGCACCAGTTACTACTACGGTTGTTGTAAACCCTATACCAGTTGCACCTTCTGCTATCGTTAATTCAATTTGTATTGGCGGCATTGCAACATATTCAGCTACTGCACCTGCAGGAAACTCTTTTAATTGGTATAATGCAGCTAGCTCTGGAACTTTATTAGCGTCTGGTAACACTTATTCTGTAGCTAATGTTTTAATTCCAACTACTGTTTATTTGCAAGCTACAAATTCTTCAGGATGTTCAAGCACTCTTACTCCTGTAGTTGTAACGCCAACGGCCGTTCCTCCTCCAACAGGTATACCTGGCTCTGCATGTGATATTGGAATGGTTCAAGTAGGAATTAACCCAGTGAGTGGAATTACAAACTATAATTGGTATTCGGATGCTGGAGGAACAATTTTAGTTCAATCGGGAAGTGGATTAAATTTTAGCCAAAACATTGCTACAGTTGGTGGCACTTATATTGTTTATGTGCAATCTAGCATTGCTGGATGTGCCCCTAGTAGTTTAGTACCAATTACCGCAAGTGTCTCTTCTACACCTATTAATTTAGCTCAAACAATTTTACCAAATGATACCGTTTGCATTAACACCCCAGTATCTATCTCATTGAATCCAAGCGGTGGTAATGGCTCTTTTACTTATACATGGTCACCAATTACTTCAAGCTTGAGTAGTATTTCTCAAACGGTAACCTCATCAACCTCATATAATGTATATATAAGCAGTAATGGTTGTACAAAATTATTTTATTTTCCAATTATTGTAAATCCTTTACCGAAAGATACTATAGGTATACCATTAACTATTTCATGTACCAACAGTTTAGTAATATTAGATGGCTCATTCTCTGCGGCTGGTGCTGGTATAAGTTATAGTTGGACTACATCTGGCGGAAATATAGTGTCATCGGCAACAAACAATACTGTCTCAGTAAGTACAGCTGGAACATACTCCTTATTAGTAACTGATGGCGTTACAGGTTGTTCGTCAACACAATCAGTTTCTGTTACTGGTAGTTCAAGTTTACCGACATTAACGTTAAGTGCATCGTCTAATACCTTAACCTGTGCAACTCCTAGTGTTCAATTAAACGCTTCTAGTGCGACAAGTGGCGTTACTTATTCATGGACAACTATTGGTGGTGCATTAACAAGTACAACTATTGCTAATCCTGTTGCAACAGCCAGCGGCACATATATTGTTGTTGTAACAAATCCTACAACAAACTGTCAGTCTTCGCAAACAATAAATATTGTTCCCGATTCATCTGTTCCAACTATTTCAGTGTCGGCTAATAGTTTAACAATTACTTGTACAAATACAAATGTCACAACCGCTTTAACATCTACAAGTTCTATTGCGAGTTATAGTTGGAATCCATCTCCAGCAGTTGGTGGCGCTAATCCTGTATTTAGTTCATCTGGATTATATAACGCTACTGTAACTGCAGTTAATGGATGTTCTGTAATAGTTGCCGTAAATGTAACTGCAGATAATTTACCGCCAAACATATCTTTAGCATCGACTATCAATGGCGGTACTATTACTTGTACAAATACCCTTGTAACTATTACACCCACAGTAACTCCAAGCGCTAATTTATCTTTTACTTGGTCACCTAGTGGTGTAACTTCAAGCACTTTATCTACCGCAACTTTTACAGCGGCAGGCATCTATACGTTAGCTATCACTAACACCATAACAGGTTGTGTGACTTCATTAACGAACACAGCAAATACATTTACAGTGATTGCTAATAATGCTCCTCCTACTTTTACGTTAGGTACATTGCCATCATTAACTACAACATGTTCATCGCCTACTGTTGCACTATCAGCATCAAGTAATGCTGGAGTTAACGGAGTTTACACTTGGCTTACTCCTGTGCCATCAACACTAACAGGCAACCCAATCAATGCCTCAGCTGCTGGAATCTATACAGTTTATATTACTGATACCAATAGTGGATGTAGCAGTGCTTCTGCTGGACAAAATACAGTTGAGATAGTAGCCGATGCTGGTATACCTACGGTATTATTAACAGCTAATTCATTATCAATTACTTGTTCAAACACACAACCTACTCTAACGCTTACTACTTCAGCACCAACAAACTCTGTAACCTATGCTTGGACTCCAACTGTTGGTATTATACCAGGAACAGAAACAACGGCATCGCCTTCGTTTAGTGCCATAGGAAATTACAGCGTTGTTGTTACAAACACTGGTACAGGTTGTGCTTCAAGTATTTCGTTAAACACAGTAACTGTTTCATTGAATAACACCATTCCTACTACAACATTATCATTAGCGGCAAATGATGGGACATTAACGTGTTTAACAACTTCTATTTCATTAACACCAGTGATTAGCCCTTTAAGTCCCGATTTAACATACACTTGGTCTCCTAGCGCTGGAATCTTTGGATCGGCAAATCAAGCTAATGTAACCTTTACTGCCTCAGGAATATATACTTTAGCTATAACAAATACCTTAACGGGTTGTGCGTCTGTGCTTACTAATACGGCTAATATATTTTCCGTGCAACAAACCATTAATACTCCTACTATTACTCTAACAAGTACTGGTGGAAATACAGGTACATTAACGTGTTTAACAACATCAATAGTTGTAACACCAACGGTGATTCCTGCTAACTCTACCTATACATGGACATCTAGTACGGGTACATTTACAAATACCATTGATGCTATATTTACTGCACCTGATAGTTATACTTTAACTGTAACAGATGCTGTTACTGGTTGTACAACTTCTGCTACTAATCCTGCTAATGTATTTACGGTGTATCAAACGATTGTTACACCTACCATCACTTTAACAAATGCGGGTGTTAATACAGATACATTAACGTGTTTAACGACATCAATTGTAGTTACACCAACTGTTATACCTGCTGGGTCTACTTATACATGGACATCGGGATTAAGTGGTGTGATAGCAAATTCATCTTCTATTTCAATAACATCTCCTGATAGTTACACTTTAACTGTGACTGAAGCTGTTTCGGGTTGTACAACTTCTGCTACGAACCCTGCTAATGTATTTACGGTATATCAAAATACGGTAGTTCCAACTGCGACATTATCTTCAGTAGGCGCTAACTCTGGAATTATTACTTGTACAAATACATCTGTATCAATAACGCCAGTTGTACTTTCAACTGCTAATTTAACCTATACTTGGTCGCCTAGTGGTGTTATTTCTTCTTCTATTAATGATGCAACTTTTACTTCACAAGGTGTTTATACCTTAGCTATTACAAATACATTAACAGGTTGTGTAAATTCATTAACTAATACAGCTAATATCTATACTGTAACTGATATTAGAACTCCGATAACGGCATCTATTAGTCCAACATCTACCAATGTAATAATTGGCTGTGGCGCTAGTAATTCTTCTGTTACTTTACAAGGAGGGTCTAATGCAATTACTCCATCATATACATGGATGCCGGGTGGCATTAATACTCAAACAGTTGCGGCAATTGCTTCAGGTGACTATACATTAAGTGTTGTAGATGCAACTAATGGATGTACATCTTTTACTACAATTACTGTAATTGGAAGCACAACAACACCTCAAGGCGTTGATGCTGGAGCATCTGCTAACATTGCTTGTGGCAGTGCAACGGTAAATTTAAATGGTGTAACTACTACGCCAAACACTAGTTTTTCTTGGAGTGGGCCTTCTGCTACTAGTATTATATCTGGAAGTAATACTGCAAATCCTATCGTAACAGAAGTTGGTGATTATACGTTAACAGTAACTGATAACTTAACTGGTTGTTCAAGCTCTGCCATTGTAAATGTTACACAGGCCATAGCAACAGCCACTATCACAGCAAATCCAACTTCTGGTATATCCCCACTTGATGTTGCTTTCACTGGTTCTAGTGCAGGAAACCCCAGCTATAACTGGAATTTCGGTGATGGAAGCACATCAACTAACCAAAATCCAAATAATGTGTTTAATGCTGGAACTTACACTGTTGTATTAACAACTACATCCGGAACTTGTGTAGCAACAGCAACAGTTGAGATTATAGTAGAAGATGGATTTACGCTCGAAATACCAAACGTATTTACGCCAAATGATGATAAATCAAATGATATATTCACGATAAAATCAACAGGCGTTAAGGAAATATCATTACAAATATTTAACCGTTGGGGACAAAAACTATATGAATTTTCTGGGCCAAAAGCTTCATGGGATGGAATAACTCCTAACGGAGCAAAGGTGCCAGAAGGGACGTATTTTTATTTCGTAAAAGCTATGGGAATTGATGGAACTGAAGTTGAAAAACAAGGTGCTGTGAATTTATTCAGATAATTACATTAATTTTTAAAAAAAGGTCTTCTTTTAATTAAGAAGGCCTTTTTTATGCTCTATTTTTAACAAATTATTTTTTACGATTAAAAAAAACTAAACGCAAAAATGACTACATTTATCGCTAAATTAATCTATTTTATCAGACATGAAAAAAACTATAGCCATTGTTTTTATAGCATTATTAGCTTTTACAAATTCATTATTCTCTCAAGCGAATACTGTGCCTGCTGAAAATAATCCAAAACTAAAAGAAGCTGCCCTGAAAGCTAATCAAAAAAATCAGCAAAGAAAAGTGAAAACAAGTCCATCAACAGCTGTCAGTAATTCTAAACAAGTAAAGACAATACCTAATAGTTTTCAGCTAAATGAAAATGACCAATACCAAGGAAGAAGAGAGGAATTTCTTAGTCAAATGATTGTTAAAGAAATTCCTTCTGATTTTCCTAAATACGAAAAATGGATGGGCGTTAGACATTACAATGAAATAATTGAAGAATACTATAAAAAGCATTTGGATATTGTAACAGAAAAAGTTAAAAATAAACTTTCAAGAAACTAACCTTACAATAATTTCATTTAATCAATAATAAATTACCTCATAAAAATATGAAAAAAATATACTCAATCATTCTAACACTTTTTGCACTTGGTTTATTTCCAGGAAAAATATTGGCGCAAGGAACAAACTGCGCAACAGCAGAGCCATTTTGTACATCAGTAGGCTCTCCTTTTTCTTACAATAATGAAACGGGGGTTGCAAGCGTTGGATCGGCTGGTTGTTTACTTACAACGCCAAACCAAACATGGTTTTATATTAAGACTTCGGCTGCAGGCGCAATGACCTATAGTTTAACACAATCTTCTGTTGCTCCAGGTGGAACTCCAAATTTAGATGTGGATTTTATTGCATACGGACCTTTCACGGCAGCTCAATATTCAGTAGCATGTGCAACTTTGTTAACAGGTAGCTGTCTAGGTGATCATAATTGTTCTGGTAATATTGAAGATTGTAGTTATAGTATTGCGGCTACAGAAACGATGACATTAACGCCTACTGCTGCTGGACAATATTTTATCATCATGATTACCAATTTTGAAAATTTACCAGGGTATATAACATTCACTCAAACTGGCGGCTCTCCTTCTGATTGTTCGATTGCTTGTCCTCCAAATAATTTCACACTAACAGGCACTTTAGATTCTGACGGTTCAAATTTACCAAATGGCAGCACGGTTAACTGTAGCGAACCATTTTGGATTGACCCTCCAGATATTACACCACCAGGTGTGCCATACAACCCTTTTACAGATCAGTTAACTCCTTGCTTAAGAGTTCAAATAAATCCTTTGACATCAGAAGTAAAAACAGGTGGCGACATTTCGGTATATGAAGGTGGAATAGAATATTGGGCAGCTTGTACTGGAACTTGTTCTGCACCTGTTGGTGGAACCTCAGCCGCAGGAAGTCAATTTGGTTGGTATTTAGGACAAGTAGATCCAAACTTTACACATCCTGCGGTTTTTTGTAGAAGTAATCCATTAGGTACTCCAACCCCAACTGTTCAGTTAATGAGTTGTTGGAATAACACATTAGTATTAGCTGGGCCTCAAACTTGGGGTTCTACTGCTTGTTTTACATTAACAGCTCCCACAGGAACAGCGAATTATGGTGCTGCAAGTTTTTCAATTGCGCCAGTAACTGGCTCTGTTGGTATCGTCGATCTTGATTGGGGAAAAGCTTATGTCGATCCTTCATTCTTACCAGCAGGAACAACATATACTGTTACTTACACTTTTAATAATGGTATTTGTGGAGATTTAAAGGGCTACTATGTTTTCACTGTTCCTGCAACTCCAACTATTACAGCAATTGCAAATCAAAATATATGCTCAGGTGCTACAGTTGCAGCAACAAATTTTACAGTAACACCATCTGCTGGAGCATCTTTTAGTTGGGTAAACAGTAATACCGCTATTGGAGTCGCAGCTAGTGGCACTGCAAATATTGCCTCATATACCGCACCAACTGTAACCGCAACAACAATAGGTAGTTTCACCGCTGTATCTACAAGTAATGGATGTACTGGAAACCCTAGAACATTTTCTATCACTATTAATCCAAGACCTACAGCAAATGCGGGTTCAACAAATACTTTAACATGTGCAAATACCACGCTAAATCTTTCTGGAAGTGGTGGCGGAACATATGCGTGGACTGGTCCTAGTATTACATCTGGTTCAACTACTTCAACGCCAGTAGTTAGTGGACCAGGAACATACAGCTTAGTTGTTACTTCTGCTGCTGGATGTGCATCTCCGATTTCCACAGTTGCAATTTCTCAAAACACAACAGCTCCTGTGCCTTCGGCTTCTAACTCAACCACTTTAACTTGTACTAATTTAACAGCTGCTTTAACTGGTGGGCCTGCAAGTGGGGTTACATACCAATGGAGTGGCGCTGGATTTAGTGGTGGAACAACTTCTCAAAATGCAACAGCGAATGCTCCTGGTACTTATACATTAGTAGTAACTTCTACTGCTAACAGTTGTACAGCAGCGGCTACTGCGGCTGTAACTCAAAATACAACAGCTCCTGTGCCTTCAGCTTCTAACTCAACCACTTTAACTTGTACTAATTTAACAGCTGCTTTAACTGGTGGGCCTGCAAGTGGGGTTACTTACCAATGGAGTGGCGCTGGATTTAGTGGTGGAACAACTTCTCAAAATGCAACAGCGAATGCTCCTGGTACTTATACATTAGTAGTAACTTCTACTGCTAACAGTTGTACAGCAGCGGCTACTGCGGCTGTAACTCAAAATACAACAGCTCCTGTGCCTTCAGCTTCTAACTCAACCATTTTAACTTGTACTAATTTAACAGCTGCTTTAACTGGTGGGCCTGCAAGTGGGGTTACTTACCAATGGAGTGGCGCTGGATTTAGTGGTGGAACAACTTCTCAAAATGCAACAGCTAACTCTCCTGGTACTTATACATTAGTAGTAACTTCTACTGCTAACAGTTGTACAGCAGCGGCTACTGCGGCTGTAACTCAAAACACAACGGTTCCAACAACAATAGCATCTACAACGGGTTCTATCACATGTGTTACTACTACTGTAAACTTAAATTCAAGCTTAGCAGGTATGAATTATACTTGGACAGCGCCTGGTGGGAGTTCAATTGCTAGTGGTTCTTCATTGCAAAATGCTGTTGGACAAGGTTTAGGAACTTATACCTTAAATGTTATGAATCCAGTAAATAATTGTACTTACTCAACAACTATTGCAGCTATTCAAAATACAACAACCCCTACTTCTGTTAATGCTGGAACTAACCAAACATTAATTTGTGGAGTACCTACTGTTACCTTATCAGGTTCTGCTACTCCTGGCACGGCAACTGCCAACTGGCTAGGAGGTGTTACTTCGCCGACCAACTTCACAACAACAACAGGTTCTGCGGGTACTTATACACTTCAAGCCATTAATCCTATTACTGGATGTTTTATTACCTCTACTGTTCAAGTAACATCCTCTGTAGGCTCTCCTTCAGCTACAGCTAATGCAGTTACAAACTCTATTACATGTACTAACTCAATTGTTACAATTGGAATAACGCCAACATCTGCTGGTCCGTTTACTTATCAATGGCCATCAACTGGTATTTCGGGAGCAACCACTAATGCAACAGCAAATGCTACACTTGCAGGCGTTTACAATGTTACATTAACCAATAGCCCTGGAAATAACTGTTCTATTGTGCTGAGTATAACTGTTCCGTCAAATACAACTGCCGTTCCAGCATCTATCACACCCGCTTCAACAATAACTTGTACAACTCCTAGTTTAACCTTAAATGCTAGTCCTACAGGAGCTTATACATATACTTGGACAGGTTCTTCAGCTTTAGTAAATGGTAATACTCAAAATCCTATTATAAATAATGGCGGCACGTATTCGGTTGCTATTACAAATACAATTAATGGTTGTGTTGGTAATGCAACTATTTCTGTAGCGTCAAATACAGTTTTACCAGTAGTTAATATTGCTGCTCCATCTGTTACAACTACCTGTTTAAATCCAACGGTAACCATTGCAGCTTCATCAACACCATCAACTGGTGTAACTTATAGCTGGACAGCTCCTGCAAGTGGTTCTTTTAACAACAATACAATTTCAAATCCAGTGGCAAGTGGAAGCGGAATATTTACAGTAGTTGTTACTAATACAGTTTCTGGATGTAGTTCTTCGTTAACTCAAAATACTGTTGCTATAACTTCAAGCACTGCAATACCATCGGCAACATTATCAACTAATGCGTTATCTATAACTTGCACAAATCCAACCGTTACAACTGTTGCATCAACTACAGCTAGCCCTGTAAGTTATAACTGGAGTCCTACAACAGGTATTGTTCCAGGAACACAAACAACTGCGAATCCAAGCTTTACAGCTGCTGGATCGTATAGTGTAGTAGTTACAAATACAACGAGTGGTTGTGCAAGTAACGCTTCATCAAATGTGGTTACAGTAACTTTAAATAATACCATTCCAACGATCTCTTTAACTTCTGGTGTAAATAATGGTACCATTACATGTACCAATACATTTGTGACGATTTCTCCAACGGTAACTCCAAACGCTAATTTAACTTATACTTGGTTGCCTAGTGGAGTTAACTCTAGTACATTAACTAGTGCTACATTTACCACTTCAGGAATCTACACTTTAGCTGTTACAAATACATTAACTGGTTGTGTTACTTCTTTAACTAATACTGCAAATTCGTTTACAGTAATCGCTAATAATACACCTCCAACATTTGTTCTTGGTACTGCTCCATCTGTTACAGCAACATGTGCTGTACCTAGTGTTAATTTATCCGGAACAAGTAATGCTGACCCTAATTCAGTTTATACATGGACAACACCATCTTCTTCGACTATTACAGGAAATCCAATTAGTGTATCAAATCCAGGTATTTATACTGTAGCTGTTACAAATACGGTTAATGGATGTAGTAGTTCATCTATATCTCAAAACACCGTTCAGGTTGTTGCTGATGCTGGAATACCTGTTGTTACATTATCAGTAAACTCTCTTTCAATAACCTGTTCAAATCCAACCCCAAGTGTTGCAGTATCAACTACTGCTTCGCCAGTAAGTTATAACTGGACTCCAACGTCTGGGATTGTTGCTGGTACAGAAACCACTGCAAGCCCAATATTTAATGCGGCAGGTTCTTATAGTGTTGTTGTAACAAATACAGTGAGTGGTTGCGCAACTGGTATTGCGTCAAATGTTGTAAATGTTGTTTTAGATAATACTACTCCAACAATTACTTTATCATCTGGAGTAAATAACGGAACAATTACTTGTACAAATACGCTTGTAACAATTACACCAACGGTAACGCCAAGCGCAAATTTAACATACACATGGTTACCAAGTGGTGTCACTTCTAGTTCTTTATCTAGCGCAACATTTACAGCGGCAGGCATCTATACGTTAGCAGTTACAAACACCCTAACTGGATGTATCTCCTCATTAACTGACACTGCCAATTCATATACTGTCATAGCAGATAATGCAATTCCTTCGTTTACTTTAGGGACTGCTAATTCGGTAACTACGACCTGCGCCGCGCCAAATGCAACCTTATCTGGAAGCAGTAATGCGGATCCAAACACTGTTTATACATGGACAACCCCATCTTCATCAACCGTTATCGCAAATCCAATAATTTCATCTGCAGCTGGCATATACTCTGTCATTGTAACTAACACAACTAACGGTTGTAGCACTTCTGCCACTTCACCTGCAACTGTAGAAGTTATAACTGATGCCGGAATTCCAAATGTCACATTATCTTCTAACTCAGTATCTATAACTTGTTCTAACCCAACTCCAAGCGTTGCTGTTACAACTACTGCGTCACCTGTAACTTATAATTGGACGCCAATTACTGGTATCGTTGCAGGAACAGAAACAACAGCTAATCCTGTATTTAATGCCGCTGGTTCGTATAGCGTTATTGTAACAAATACAGCAAGTGGTTGTGCTACTAGCATTACAAATAATGTAGTTGATGTTACTTTAGATAACACTATTCCATCGATGACTTTATCGGCAACTGGTAATAATGGAACTATTACTTGTACAAATACATTTGTAACAATTGCTCCAGTTGTAACACCAACCACTAATTTAACTTATACTTGGTCGCCTAGTGGAGTTACATCTACTTCAATAAATGACGCAACATTTACAGCGCAAGGAATCTATACGTTAGTTGTTACGAACACATTAACTGGCTGTGTATCTTCGTTAACAAATACGGCTAATGCTTACACTGTAACTGTTGATAACGCTGTTATTTCAGCTACAATTAACACAATATCTACAAACACTATTATTAATTGTGGTGCTGGTAATTCATCTGTTGTATTAGAAGGTGTTTCAAGTGCTACTTCACCAACATATACTTGGATGCCAGGAAGTATTACGACACAAACATTTGCAGCTAATGCTTCAGGCGATTATACTTTAAGTGTTATAGATGCTAATAGTGGATGTTCAACTTCTACTGTAATAACTGTAATTGGAAGCACAGCAACACCACAAGGTGTGGATGCAGGCACAAGTGCAAATATTGCTTGTGGTAGTTCAACTGTAACATTAAACGGAGTAACAACAACTTCAAATACTAGTTTCTCATGGGCTGGTCCATCAGCAACAAGTATCGTTGCAGGAACTGAAACTACTGCTAATCCAATTGCTACCGAGGTAGGTGATTATACATTAACAGTAACTGATAATTTAACAGGCTGCACAAGCTCTGCTCTAGTAAATGTTACTCAGGCCATAGCTACAGCTACTATCACAGCAAATCCAACATCTGGCATTTCACCTTTAGATGTTGCCTTTACGGGTGCAGGAGCTGGAAATCCTAATTATAGCTGGAATTTTGGAGATGGAAATTCATCAACAAATCAAAATCCAAATAACACCTTTACTACTGGTACATATACCGTAACGTTAACAACTACGTCAGGTTCGTGCACGGCAACTGCGACTGTAGAAATTGTAGTTGAAGATGGCCTTACTATAGAAATCCCTAACGTTTTCACGCCTAATAATGATGGTTCTAATGACGTATTTACTATTAAATCAACTGGTGTGAAAGAAATTTCATTACAAATTTTTAATCGTTGGGGGTCAAAATTATATGAATTTACTGGTGCAAAAGCATCATGGGATGGTTTAGCACCAAATAGTTCAAAAGTACCGGAAGGAACCTATTTCTACTTCGTTAATGCCACTGGTTTTGATGGACAGAAAATTGAAAAACATGGTACAGTGAATTTATTTAGATAATATCTCGGCAAAAAACTAAAAAATCCCGTCAAATATGATGGGATTTTTTAGTTTAAGGCTTATCTGCAAATGGTTACAGTCAATTTTGAGTAAATATGGGTTTAAAAAAAGTTTAAAAATAATTCTGAATTTGAACCAGAAATTTTGATAGTTTGAACCCGTAATATGTCGATTTAGTCTATTCATACAATAATATTTAAGAAATCTTCAATATTTTTCAACAATTTTTTTGTTGATGAAGAAAATAATTCTATCTTTGCCGTCCCCAAAATGGGGAGAAAGCGTAAATTATAGTAAAATCAAGTAATACCAAGGATTTAAGATGCCTACGATATCGCAATTAGTAAGAAAAGGTCGCTTTAAAGCACCTAACAAAAGTAAATCGGCCGCTTTGGACTCATGTCCACAACGCCGTGGTGTATGTACACGTGTGTATACTACAACCCCTAAAAAACCTAACTCAGCTATGCGTAAAGTAGCGAAGGTGCGTTTAACAAATAAGCAAGAGGTTATTGCTTATATCCCTGGTGAGGGTCATAACTTGCAAGAACACAGTATCGTTTTGGTACGTGGTGGTCGTGTTAAGGATTTACCAGGTGTTCGTTATCACATCGTTCGTGGATCTTTAGATACTGCGGGTGTGGAAGGTAGAAAACAACAACGTTCTAAATACGGAACTAAACGTCCTAAGGCAGGTGCTGTTGCAGCTCCAGCAAAAGGGAAGAAAAAATAATATTAAGAAAATTTAAGTAGATTTCAAGAAATGAGAAAATCAACCGCTAAAAAAAGAATTCTGTTACCAGATCCAATTTATAATGATATTTTGGTAACACGTTTTTTAAACAGTTTAATGTATGACGGTAAGAAAAATACCGCTTCAAAAATATTCCATGAGTGTTTGGAAATCGTTGCAAAACGTACTAACGAAGATGGATTAGAAGTATTCAAAAAAGGTTTAGGTAATGTTACGCCACAAGTTGAGGTTCGTTCTCGTCGTGTTGGTGGAGCAACTTTCCAAATTCCTTCTGAGGTTCGTCCAGAAAGAAAATTAGCTTTAGCTATAAAGTGGTTAATTACTTACGCTCGTAAACGTAACGAAAAGTCAATGGCTCAAAAACTAGCTGGTGAAATAGTTTCTGCTTCTAAAGAAGAAGGTGCTGCTTTCAAAAAGAAGGAAGACGTTCATAAAATGGCTGAAGCCAACAAAGCATTCTCACACTTTAGATTCTAATTAGAAATGGCTGACTTAAGATATACAAGAAATATTGGGATTGCTGCTCATATTGATGCAGGTAAAACTACAACAACTGAGCGTATCCTTTACTATACAGGTGTTAACCATAAAATAGGTGAAGTTCACGAAGGTGCAGCTACTATGGATTGGATGGCGCAAGAACAAGAACGTGGTATTACTATTACTTCTGCTGCAACAACTTGTTTTTGGAAATACCGTGATAATAATTACAAAATTAACATCATTGATACACCAGGACACGTTGACTTTACAGTTGAGGTGAACCGTTCATTACGTGTATTAGATGGCTTAGTGTTTTTGTTTTCAGCAGTTGATGGTGTTGAGCCTCAATCTGAAACTAATTGGCGTTTAGCTGATAACTACAATGTTACTCGTTTAGGTTTCGTTAATAAAATGGACCGTCAAGGAGCTGACTTCTTAAAAGTAGTTAAACAAACAAGAGAAATTTTAGGTGGTAATGCAGTTCCTCTTCAAATCCCAATCGGTGCTGAAGAAAACTTTATTGGTGTTGTTGATTTAATTAACTTCCGTGGTATTGTTTGGAATGAGCATGATAAAGGAATGACTTTTAAAGAAGTTCCAATTCCTGCAGATTTATTAGAAGAAGCAACTGAGTGGAGAGAAAAAATGTTGGAAGCTGTTTCTGAATTTGATGATAAAATTATGGAGAAGTTTTTTGACGCTCCAGAAACTATAACTGAAAGAGAAGTATTAGACGCATTGCGTAAAGCTTGTGTTGCAAATAAAATTGTTCCAATGGTATGTGGTTCATCTTTCAAAAACAAAGGTGTTCAAACAATGTTGGATTTGGTTATGGAATTAATGCCATCTCCATTAGATAAGCCTGAAACAATGGGAACACATCCTGATACGGGAGCAGAAATTTCTCGTAAACCAGATGTTAAAGAACCATTTACAGCATTAGCATTTAAAATTGCAACTGATCCATTCGTAGGTCGTTTGTGTTTCTTCCGTGCTTATTCTGGTCGTTTAGATGCAGGTTCTTATGTATTGAACACGCGTTCAGGAAATAAAGAACGTATCTCTCGTATTTTCCAAATGCATGCTAACAAACAAAACCCTGTTGAATTTTTAGAAGCAGGTGATATTGGAGCAGCAGTAGGATTCAAAGATATTAAAACTGGTGATACTTTATGTGATGAAAAACATCCAATTGTATTAGAAGCCATGAATTTCCCTGAGCCTGTAATCGGTATTGCTATTGAGCCAAAAACTCAAGGTGATTTAGATCGTTTAGGGGTGGGATTACATAAATTAGCTGAAGAAGATCCAACTTTCCGTGTTCATACGGATGAGGATTCTGGTCAAACTATTATCTCAGGTATGGGAGAGTTACACTTAGAAATTATTGTTGACCGTTTAAAACGTGAGTTTAAGGTTGAAGTAAATCAAGGTGAACCTCAAGTATCTTATAAAGAATCTATTTCTGCAACTTACGATCACCGTGAAGTTTACAAAAAACAAACTGGTGGACGTGGTAAATTTGCTGATATTAAAATTGTATTAGGTCCTGTAGATTCTGATTTCGATAGAACAAAAGGAGATTTACAATTTGTTAATGAAATTTCTGGTGGTTCAATTCCTCGTGAATTTATCCCTTCTATTGAAAAAGGATTCAAAGCGTCTATGTTAAACGGTGTATTAGCTGGTTACCCATTAGATAACTTAAAAGTTCGTTTAATTGATGGATCTTTCCATGCTGTCGATTCAGATTCATTATCTTTTGAGATTTGTGCTCGTTCTGCATACCGTGAAGCATTGCCTAAATGTAAGCCAGTATTATTGGAGCCTATCATGAAAATTGAAGTATTAACTCCGGAGCAGAACATGGGTGATGTTGTAGGTGACTTAAACCGTCGTCGTGGCATGATTGAAGGAATGGATACAAAAAATAACTCTCAAGTTATTAAAGCTAAAGTTCCTTTATCTGAAATGTTTGGTTACGTAACTCAATTACGTACTTTAACTTCAGGCCGTGCAACATCAACAATGGAATTCTCTCACTATGCTGATGCACCTGCAAACGTTGCGGCTGATGTAATAGCGAAAGTAAAAGGTAATAAAGAAAAAGTATAATAGTATTATAAATATCACATGAGCCAAAGAATTAGAATCAAATTAAAATCTTACGATTACAACTTAGTTGATAAATCCGCTGAGAAAATCGTTAAAACTGTGAAAATGACAGGAGCTGTAGTTAATGGTCCAATTCCATTACCTACTAACAAAAGAATCTTCACTGTTTTACGTTCACCACACGTTAACAAAAAAGCGCGTGAGCAATTCCAAGTTTGTGCATACAAACGTTTATTGGATATCTACAGTTCTTCTTCGAAAACAGTAGATGCTTTAATGAAATTAGAATTGCCTTCAGGAGTTGAAGTTGAAATTAAAGTTTAACCCTCTGTTTTTTAAAGGAAACTCGGGAATCAAAAAAATAAAATAAGTAAATAACAAAAAATAAAAAGTAAAATGTCTGGAATTATTGGTAAAAAAATAGGAATGACTAGCTTCTTCGATGCCAATGGCAAGTATGTGCCATGCACAGTAATAGAAGCAGGTCCTTGCGTGGTTACGCAAGTAAAAACCAATGAAAAAGACGGTTACACAGCTTTACAGTTAGCTTACGATGAGAAGAAAGAAAAACACACATCGTCTGCTATGAAAGGTCATTTTGAATTAGCAAAAACTACCCCAAAACGTAAAATTGTTGAGTTCCGTTCTTTTGAGGAAACAAAAAATTTAGGTGATATCGTAACATTAGATATGTTTGCAGAAGGCGACTTCGTAGATATCGTTGGTACATCAAAAGGAAAAGGTTTTCAAGGTGTAGTAAAACGTCACGGTTTTGGTGGTGTTGGTGGTTCAACTCACGGTCAGCATGATCGTTCTAGAGCGCCAGGATCATTAGGAGCTTCTTCAGATCCTTCTCGTGTATTTAAAGGTATGCGTATGGCTGGAAGAATGGGTGGAGATAGAAAGAAAATCCAAAATTTGGTAGTAGTTAAAATAATGGCAGAAAAGAACGTTCTTTTAATCAAAGGATCTGTTCCGGGTGCTAAAGGGTCTTACGTTATAATCGAGAAGTAATCATGCAAGTAGAAGTATTAAACATAAGCGGAAAAAAGACTGCTAAAAAAGTAGATTTAGTAGATGGGATTTTTGGTGTAGAGCCAAGTGATCACAGTATATATTTAGATGTTAAGCATTATTTAGCTGCTCAACGTCAAGGAACACACAAATCAAAAGAGCGTGCTGAGATTTCAAGAACGACTAAAAAATTAAAAAAACAAAAAGGATCAGGTGGAGCTCGTGCGGGTTCTATGAAGTCTCCATTGTTTATTGGTGGTGGTCGTGCATTTGGTCCTCGTCCTCGTGATTACTCTTTCAAATTGAACAAGAAAACTAAAGTGGTAGCTCGTTTATCAGCTTTAACTTATAAAGCTAAAGAAAATGCAATTACTGTATTAGAAGACTTTACATTTGAAGCTCCAAAAACAAGTAATTATGTTGATTTGATTAAAAATTTAAACTTAGCTGATAAAAAAACATTATTAGTGTTGGGTGAGTCAAATAATAATGTATATTTGTCGTCCCGAAATTTAAAGGGTGCGAAAGTTATAAACGCCTCAGATTTAAACACTTATGATATCGTTAATGCAGAAAAATTAATTTTATTAGAAAGTTCGGTAAAAGTATTAGAATCATTATTAAACAAATAAAATGGAAATATTAATTAAACCAATCATCACCGAAAAGATGACTTCTTTGGCAGAGAAGTTGAATCGCTATGGTTTTGTGGTTGATAGAAGCGCCAACAAAGTACAAATTAGACAAGCTGTTGAAAAAATGTACGGTGTAAAAGTTGAATCTGTTAACACTCAACAATACGTAGGGAAAGTTAAAACTCGTAACACCACTCGTGGTATTGCAGTTGGCCGCGTAAACCGTTCAAAAAGAGCTTTTGTCACATTAAAGAATGGCGAAGCAATTGATTTTTACGCTAATATTTAATTTGATAAAAAGTAATAGAAATGGCATTAAAAAAATTCAGACCGTTGACTCCAAGTCAACGTTTCAAAATAGCAACTGATAATTCAGATATCACAACAAGTACACCTGAAAAAAGCTTATTAACTTCGGTTAAAAACAGTGGTGGACGTGACAATACTGGTAAAATGACAATCCGTAACATCGGTGGTGGTCATAAAAAACAATACCGTATTATTGATTTCAAACGTAATAAAGATGGTATCGAAGGAACAGTAGCTTCAATCGAATATGATCCAAACCGTACTTCTCGTATCGCATTAATTCATTATAAAGATGGAGAAAAACGTTACATCCTTGCTCCAGCAGGTTTAGAAGTTGGTAAAAAAATTATGTCAGGCGCAACAGCATTGCCAGAAGTTGGTAACTGTATGTTTTTATCAGATATTCCATTAGGAACTGTTATTCATAATATCGAATTACGTCCAGGACAAGGTGGAGCAATGGCACGTAGTGCTGGAACTTACGCTCAGTTAACTGCTCGTGATGGTAAATATGCGATTTTACGTATGCCTTCAAGTGAGGTTCGTATGATTTTAATTACTTGTAAAGCAACTATCGGAGCAACTTCTAATCCTGATCACTCTTTAGAGATTTCTGGAAAAGCAGGTCGTTCTCGTTGGTTAGGTCGTCGTTCTCGTACTCGTCCAGTAGCAATGAATCCAGTGGATCATCCAATGGGTGGAGGTGAAGGACGTGCATCAGGTGGTCAACCTCGTTCTCGTAATGGTATTCCATCTAAAGGTTACAAAACTCGTTATAAAGCGAAATCTTCTAACCAACATATCATTAAAAAAAGAAGTAAATAATAATTAATGTTTAATGGCTCGTCGTGAGATGGGTTTCAAAACTAAAAAAATAAACAATGGCAAGATCATTAAAAAAAGGTCCTTTTATTGACCACAACTTAGAGAAAAAAGTTACTCAAATGAATGAGAGTAACAAAAAGATAGTACTAAAAACATGGGCTCGTCGTTCTGTTATTTATCCTGAAATGGTTGGACATACATTTGCAGTTCATAACGGACAAAAATTTATTCCAGTTTACTGTACTGAAAATATGGTAGGTCATAAATTAGGTGAATTTTCTGCAACACGTCAATTCAAAGGTCATTCAGGTAATAACAAGAAATAATCAGCTGATAAAGAAATTTAGTCATGGGTAAAAGAAAAAGATTAGTAGCAGAGGCACGCAAAGAAGCAAATAAGAGTACTTATTTCGCTAAATTAAATAGCTGCCCAACTTCACCTCGTAAAATGCGCCAAGTAGCGGATTTAGTAAGAGGTATGGAAGCATATAAAGCATTAAATGTATTAAAATTTAATACACGTGAAGCATCAGGACGTTTAGAAAAATTATTAAAATCTGCGATAGCTAATTACGAAGCTAAAACAGGAGCTCGCCCCGAAGAAAATACATTATTTGTAACTTCACTAATGGTGGATAGTGCTTTAATGGCAAAACGTTTACGTACTGCCCCTCAAGGTCGCGGATACAGAATCAGAAAACGTTCTAACCACGTAACATTAGAAGTAGGTACTGCAGTTGTTAGTACTAAAAAAGCTGAAAGAAAAGCAGCTGCAATAACTAAATCAGAAGATAAAAAAAATTAATATAAGGAAATGGGACAAAAAGCAAATCCAATAGGTTTACGTTTAGGTATTGTTAAAGGTTGGGATTCTAACTGGTACGGTGGAAGAGACTATGCTGATAAATTAGTAGAAGATTATCAAATTCGTAATTATTTAAAAGTTCGTTTACCAAAAGGAAGTATTTCTAAAATAGTAATCGAAAGAACATTAAAATTAATTACAGTTACAATCAATACTGCACGTCCGGGTATTATTATCGGAAAAGGTGGTAAAGAAGTAGATAAATTAAAAGAAGAGTTAAAAAAAGTAACTAAAAAAGAAATTCAAATCAATATATTTGAAATTAAACGTCCAGAATTAGACGCACGTTTAGTATCTGATTCTATTGCTCGTCAAATTGAAGGACGTATTTCTTTCCGTAGAGCAGCAAAAATGTCTATCGCATCAACGATGCGTATGGGTGCTGAAGGAATCAAAATATTAGTTTCTGGTCGTTTAGGTGGTGCTGAGATGGCACGTTCTGAAGGATACAAAGAAGGACGTACTCCATTACAAACATTACGTGCGGATATTGATTATGCAGTTGCGGAAGCTCACACAACTTATGGCCGTATTGGTATCAAAGTTTGGATCTGTAAAGGTGAAATCTACGGAAAACGTGATTTGTCTCCTAACTTTGGTTTAGATAAAGAGAAAAAAGGTCCAAACACAACTCCTGCTCCTAAATTTGCAGGTCGTGGTCCAAAAAGAGACGATAAAAAAAGAAACGACAAATAATAAAAGATAGAATAACTTATTAGTTAAAGATATAATCAAGTCATGATACAGCCAAAAAGAACGAAATATAGAAAAATGCACAAAATGAAAATGAAAGGCAACGCAAAACGCGGTGATCAATTAGCCTTTGGTTCATTTGGAATAAAAGCATTAGATGAAAGTTGGATAACTTCACGTCAAATAGAAGCAGCACGTATTGCTATTACACGTTTTATGAAACGTGAAGGACAAGTGTGGATTCGTATTTTCGCTGACAAACCTATTACTAAAAAACCAGCAGAGGTTCGTATGGGTAAAGGTAAAGGTGCTCCTGAATATTGGGTTGCTCCAGTTAAAAAGGGACGTATGTTATTTGAAGCTGAAGGTGTTCCTTTGGAAACAGCAAAAGAAGCTTTACGTTTAGCGGCTCAAAAATTACCAATCGTTACAAAATTCGTTATTCGTAGAGATTACGTAGAAGAAGTAACTGTTTAATCATAATACGATTTAAGAAAATGAAAAATACAGATATAGTTGCATTGTCAACAGCAGAATTGCAAGGTAAATTAAAAGAAGAGAAAGACGGTTTAAACAAATTGAAATTAAACCATTCAATTTCTCCTTTAGAGAACCCAATTAAAATCCGCGATAGCCGCAAAGCAGTTGCTCGCATGAGCACTGAATTAACAAAAAGAAACAATACTTCTAAATAATAATAGTAATGGAAGAAAGAAATTTAAGAAAAGAAAAAGTTGGTATCGTAAAAAGCAACAAGATGGAAAAATCTATTGTTGTAGCTGTGATGCGTAAAGTAAAACATCCAAAATACGGTAAGTTCGTTAACAAAACTTCAACTTTCGTAGCACATGATGAAAAAAACGAATGCAGTATCGGCGATACAGTTAAAATTAGCGAAACTCGCCCTTTGAGCAAAACAAAGAACTGGCGTTTAGTTGAGGTTTTAGAGAAAGTGAAATAATACTTATATAAAGTTAAGAAGAAATGGTACAAAACGAGTCAAGATTAGCAGTAGCAGATAACAGCGGAGCAAAAACTGTTCTAGTTATCCGTGTGTTAGGCGGTACAAAAAAACGCTACGCATCTGTAGGAGATAAAATAGTTGTTACAATAAAAAGTGCTTTACCTTCAGGTAATGTAAAAAAAGGAACAGTGCATAAAGCTGTTGTAGTTAGAGTTAAAAAAGAAATTCGTCGTGCAGATGGTTCTTATATTCGCTTTGATGACAATGCTTGTGTAATATTAAATCAAGGTGATGAAATTCGTGGAACCCGTATTTTTGGGCCAGTAGCTCGTGAGTTACGCGATAAATCATTCATGAAAATCATTTCATTAGCACCAGAAGTGCTTTAATAAATAATAGCGAAAAGAAATGTCAAAATTAAAATTAAAAAAAGGCGATACTGTAAAAGTAATATCTGGCGAATCCAGAGGCCAAGAAGGTAAAATTGTAACGATCAACACCAAAAACGAACGTGTAGTAGTTGAAGGGGTGAATATGATCAGCAAACACACAAAACCAAGTGCGAAAAACGCAAATGGTGGTATTGTTAAACAAGAAGGTACAATTCATATCTCAAACTTAATGTTTGTGGAAGGTGGTAAAACAGTTAGAATTGGTCGCGTTGTGAATGCAACTACTAACAAAATTGAGCGTATTTCTAAAAAAACTAAAGCAGTAATTAAATAATGGCAGCAACTTATTCTCCTAGATTAAAGGACAAATATAAAGCAGAGATTGTAGATAATTTAAAAAAACAATTTCAGTACACTTCAGCAATGCAAGTTCCTAAATTAGAAAAAATCTGTATTAACCAAGGTATTGGTGATGCTGTTTCTGATAAGAAAATGATTGAAACTGCTGTAAAAGAAATGACTACCATTACAGGTCAAAAAGCAGTTCCAACGTATTCAACTAAAGATATCTCTAACTTTAAATTACGTAAAGGTGTAGCTATTGGTGTTCGTGTAACATTACGTGGCGACAAAATGTATGAGTTTTTAGACCGTTTAGTAGCGTCTTCATTACCTCGTATTCGTGACTTTAAAGGAGTTAATGATAAAGGATTTGATGGTCGTGGTAACTATACATTAGGTATTACTGAGCAAATCATTTTCCCTGAAATCGATATTGATAAAGTGAGTAAAATCTCTGGTATGGACATTACTTTTGTAACTTCTGCACCAACAGATAAAGAAGCTCATGCATTATTAACAGAATTTGGTATTCCTTTCAAAAAGAAATAGTATATTTACAGCCCTGAAAAAAAGATAAAATGGCAAAAACAAACATGATAGCACGTGATGCTAAAAGAAAAAAACTAGTTGATACGTACGCAGCTAAACGCGCAGAGTTAAAAAAAGCAGGTGATTCAATGGGTTTACAAAAGCTACCAAAAAACTCTTGTAAAGTGAGAATGCGTAACCGTTGCAAATTAACTGGCCGTCCTCGTGGATACATGAGAGATTTCGGTATCAGCCGTGTGACTTTCCGTGAGATGGTATTATTCGGTTTAATTCCGGGTGTTACCAAATCAAGCTTCTAAAATAAGAGTATTAATGTATAATTATCCTGAAAGTCAGGATAACATATAAAAACAAATAAAATGACAGATACAGTATCAGATTACCTTACGCGAGTAAGAAACGCCATCAGCGCAAACCACAGAATCGTTGAGATTCCAGCTTCAAACCTTAAAAAAGAAATCACTAAGATTCTTTTTGAAAAAGGGTATATCTTAAACTACAAGTTTGAAGAGAACGAGAAAAAACAAGGAACTATTAAAATAGCCTTGAAATATAGTTCAACTAACAAATTATCAGCAATCCGTACATTAGACAGAGTTTCTAAGCCAGGTTTACGTAAGTATGCTGGTGTTGATACAATGCCTAAAGTATTAAACGGTTTAGGTATTGCTATTATCTCTACATCAAAAGGTGTAATGACTGACAAAGAAGCTAAAAAGCTTAATGTTGGTGGAGAAGTTTTATGTTACATTTCATAATTTAGAGGAGGAAAAAACATGTCACGTATAGGAAAATTACCAATTACAGTACCTGCAGGTGTAGAAGTAAACATCGCTGGAGCAAAAATTTCAGTTAAAGGGAAATTAGGTTCATTATCAGAGACTATTGATCCTGATATGATCGTAAAATTAGAAGACGGTGTTATTAACGTATCTCGTCCAACAGATCAAAAACGTCACAGAGCATTACACGGTTTATACCGTTCTTTGATCGCCAATATGGTTACAGGTGTTTCTGAAGGATATAAAACAGAACAAGAGTTAGTAGGTGTAGGTTACCGTGCTACTAACAAAGGTCAATTATTAGAATTAGCTTTAGGTTATTCTCACAACGTTGTGTTTGAATTACCTGACGAAATTAAAATTACGACAACTTCTGAAAAAGGACAAAATCCTAAAGTAATATTAGAAAGTTCTGATAAACAATTAATCGGAATGGTTGCAGCTAAAATACGTAGTTTACGTAAACCTGAGCCCTACAAAGGTAAAGGTATCAAATTTTCTGGCGAAATTTTACGCCGTAAAGCTGGTAAATCTGCAAGCAAAAAATAACATAATTCAATTAGTATTAATCATCTTCAAAAAACTGGAAAGATGGCACTGAATAAAAAACAAAGAAGAGAACGCATTAAACTTAAAATCCGTAAAACTGTAAACGGAACTGCAACTACACCTAGATTAAGTGTATTCAGAAGTAACTCAGGTATATTCGCACAATTAGTGGATGATTTAGCAGGTAAAACAATTTTAGCAGCTGGTTCTGATGATAAAACTATCAAAGGTTCAAAAGCAAACAAAGTTGATCAAGCTAAAGCAGTAGGTAAATTAATTGCTGAAAGAGCTACAACTGCTGGAATCAGCTCAGTAGTATTTGACAGAAATGGTTACTTATACCATGGTCGTATTAAATCGTTAGCTGAAGGAGCTCGCGAAGCAGGTTTAAAATTTTAATTAGTATAAAAAGAACATACATAACATGTCAAAAGAAGTTGTAAAAAAAGTAAAGTCAACAGACATCGAACTAAAAGATAAATTAGTTGCGATACAACGTGTAACCAAAGTTACAAAAGGTGGTCGTCACTTTAGTTTCGCTGCTATCGTTGTTGTTGGTGATGAGAAAGGTGTTGTAGGATACGGATTAGGAAAAGCAAATGAAGTTACAGATGCTATCACTAAAGGTATTGATGATGCTAAGAAAAATTTAGTGAAAGTTTCTGTATTGAAAGGTACAGTTCCTCACTCAGAAAATGGTAAGTTTGGTGGTTCAAGAGTTTTCTTAAAACCAGCTGCTCACGGTACTGGTGTAATTGCTGGTGGTGCGATGCGTGCAGTTTTAGAAAGCGTTGGTATTACTGATGTATTAGCTAAATCAAAAGGTTCTTCAAACCCACACAACGTGGTAAAAGCAACTATTGATGCTTTAGCTAAAATGCGTGATCCATTAGCGATTTCAAGACAAAGAGGAATTAATTTAGACAAAGTATTTAACGGATAATAACATAAGAAATGGCACAAGTTAAGGTAACATTATCTAAAAGTCCTATCAAAAGGAACGCTAGACAAAAAGCAACAGTTCAGGCTTTAGGTTTAAGGAAATTAAACCATAGCATTATTAAAGAAGCAACTCCTCAAGTTCAAGGGATGATTAATGCAGTTGCTCATTTATTGACAATCGAAAAAATTTAATTAATAAAAGGAAATTCAGATGAAATTAAATTCATTAACACCTGCAGAAGGTTCAGTAAAAAATAACTTTAGAAGAGGTCGCGGACAAGGTTCTGGTGGTGGCGGTACAGCTACACAAGGTCACAAAGGTGCTCAATCTCGTTCTGGTAACAAAAAGAAACGTGGTTTTGAAGGTGGTCAAATGCCTTTACAACGTCGTGTTCCTAAATTTGGTTTCAAAAACATCAACCGTATTAACCACACTGGTGTAAACTTAGATGCGATCCAAAAATTAGTTGATACAAAAAACATTACTGATATTACACGTGATGTATTATTAGAAAATGGTTTAGCTTCTAAAAATAGTTTAATCAAAATTATGGGTAGAGGTGAATTAAAAGCAAAAGTAAATATTACAGTTCACGCATTTACAGCAACAGCTAAAGCAGCTATTGAATCAAAAGGCGGTGTAGCAACAGAAATCTAATATTACAAAGGAATACTAAAAAAGATATATGAAACGTTTTATAGAGACCTTCCAAAATATATGGAAGATAGAAGAGCTAAAGCAAAGGATTTTAACAACCCTTGGCCTTATCCTGATCTATCGTTTAGGTTCTTATGTTGTATTACCAGGTATTGATACTGACGTATTGACGCAAGCTAATGCTAATGCTGATGACGGAGGTATTATTGCTTTAATTAATGCTTTCGCTGGTGGTGCATTCTCAAGAGCTTCTATCTTTGGACTAGGTATTATGCCTTACATCACAGCTTCCATTATTATTCAATTATTGGGTATGGCAGTTCCATATTTCCAAAAAATGCAAAAAGAAGGAGAAAGTGGTCGTAAGAAAATTAATCAATATACTCGTTTCTTAACAGTAGCAGTTACTGCTGTTCAAGCTCCAGGTTATTTAGCAGCACAAGTTTATTCGAAACCAGGTGTTGTAGCTATTGATCACGCATGGTTTGGTATTCAAGCAACTTTAATTTTAGTTGCAGGCACCATGTTTATCATGTGGTTAGGAGAAAGAATTACAGATAAAGGTATTGGAAATGGTATTTCTGTATTAATTATGATTGGTATCATCTCTCGCCTACCCTTTGCAATCACTTCTGAATTCGGTTCCCGTTTACAAAGTGCTGGTGGTGGTTTAATTATGTTCTTATTAGAAATTGTGTTCTTATTATTTATCATCGTGAGTTGTATTTTATTAGTACAAGGAACAAGAAGAATACCAGTACAATACGCTAAAAAAATAGTTGGAGATAAACAAATCGGTGGTGTTCGTCAGTATTTACCTTTAAAAGTTAATGCCGCGGGTGTTATGCCAATTATCTTTGCTCAAGCTATTATGTTTATCCCAGCAGCCGTTTCTGGTTTCTCTGGAGGTACTGGTGGTGTATTTGCTGATAGATATGGTTTTTGGTATAACTTTATCTTTGCTACATTGATTATTGCATTTACTTATTTCTATACAGCTATTATGATTAACCCAAATCAATTAGCAGATGATATGAAGAAAAACGGCGGTTTTGTGCCAGGTGTTAAACCAGGTAAAACAACAGCAGAGTTTATTGATGCAGTAATGTCTCGTATTACTTTGCCAGGAGCCATCTTCTTAGCATTTGTAGCAATTTTACCTTCGATAGCTATCAAATTAGGAATTAATAGTGCTTTTGCTGATTTCTTTGGCGGAACATCATTATTAATCTTAGTTGGTGTAGTATTAGATACTTTACAACAAATTGAAACGTATTTATTAAACCGCCATTATGATGGTTTAATGAAGAATGGAAGAATCAAAGGTCGTAGTAATAACCAAATGACAATGCAACAAGCTTAATAGATGGCAAAACAAGCAAATATTGAGTTAGATGGAGTTATTTTGGAATCGTTAAGTAATGCGATGTTCAGAGTAGAATTGGAAAATGGACATGTAGTAATTGCCCATATCTCAGGAAAAATGAGAATGCACTATATCAAAATATTAACTGGCGATAAAGTAAAATTGGAAATGAGCCCTTACGATCTTTCAAAAGGACGCATAACATACAGATATAAGTAATTAAAGAAAAATATAAATAACCTAAGGAAATGAAAGTTAGAGCATCCATAAAAAAGAGAAGCGTAGATTGCAAAATCGTGCGTCGTAAAGGAAAGTTGTATATAATCAACAAAAAAAACCCAAAGTTTAAACAAAGACAAAAATAATTGCGTATTTTCGCAAACTTTTAAAACCAAAGTATATAAATAATGGCACGTATTGCAGGTATAGATTTACCAAAAAATAAAAGAGGAGAAATAGGATTAACCTACATTTTTGGTATTGGACGTAGCAGAGCTCAACGTATTTTAACTGAAGCTGGAATTGACTTTAACAAAAAAGTGAATGAGTGGAATGATGACGAGCAAAACGCTATTCGTAAAATTGTTAATGACAATTTTAAAGTAGAAGGTGGACTTCGTTCAGAAGTTGCTTTACACATCAAACGTTTAACAGACATCGGTTCTTACCGTGGTATCCGTCACCGTAATGGATTACCAGTTCGTGGACAACGTACTAAAACCAACGCTCGTATCCGTAAAGGAAAACGTAAAACCGTTGCAAACAAGAAAAAAGTTACTAAGTAATAAATAAATAAGCATTTAATTAAAATGGCTAAACAACAATCATCAGTAGCAGCAGCAAAAGCTAACGCGAAGAAAAGAGTAGTAAAGGTAGAGGCAGTTGGAGAAGCTCACTTAAACGCTACATTCAACAACATCATTATCTCTTTAACTAACTCTGCAGGTCAAGTTATTTCTTGGTCTAGTGCTGGTAAAATGGGATTCCGTGGTTCTAAGAAAAATACTCCTTACGCAGCACAGTTAGCTGCAGCAGATTGCTCTAAAGTAGCAGCTGACTTAGGTTTACGTAAAGTAAAAGTATATGTAAAAGGTCCAGGCGCAGGAAGAGAGTCTGCTATCAGAACAATTTCAACTTCAGGAATTGAAGTAACTGAAATCATTGATATCACTCCAATGCCACACAATGGTTGTCGTCCTCCTAAAAAACGTCGTTGCTAGTCAATTACGCTTAGGCTGACACACAAAATAAAAATTAATAATAGAAGAAATAAAACAGAGAAATGGCAAGATATACAGGTCCTAAATCTAAGATTGCAAGAAAATTCAGAGAGCCAATTTTTGGCCCAGATAAAGCATTAGAGAAAAAAAATTACCCTCCTGGGCAACACGGAAATACTAAGAAAAAAGGTAAGAAATCAGAATATGCTATTCAGTTAATGGAAAAGCAAAAAGCTAAATATACTTACGGTATCTTAGAAAAACAATTCGCGAGAACGTTTGATAGAGCTGCACGTGCACACGGTATTACTGGTGAGGTGTTATTACAATTAATCGAATCTCGTTTAGATAACGTAGTTTATCGTTTAGGAATTGCACCTTCTCGTAGAGCTGCTCGTCAATTAGTTTCTCACGCTCACATTACAGTAAACGGTAACGTAGTAAATATCGCTTCTTATACATTAAAAGCTGGTGATGTTGTAGGTGTTCGTGAAAAATCTCAAACGTTAGAAGCAATTACTCATTCTTTATCAGGATCTGTAAACAAATATTCTTGGTTAGATTTCGATAAAAACTCTTTTACAGGTAAATTTATTTCTGTACCAGAGCGTTCTCAAATCCCAGAAAACATTAAAGAACAACTAATAGTCGAGTTGTATTCTAAATAATAGTAATTAGCATTTTTTTTTAACCTATATAAATTAATAAAATGGCAATATTAAATTTCGTAAAACCAGACAAGGTTGTTATGATTAACTCTACCGAAACTGAAGGACAATTTGAATTCCGTCCGTTAGAACCAGGTTTCGGTATCACTATAGGTAACTCTTTACGTCGTATTTTATTATCTTCTTTAGAAGGACACGCAATCACTAGCGTAAGAATTGAAGGCGTAGATCACGAATTTTCAACTATCAAAGGTGTTGTTGAAGATGTTACTGAAATTATCTTAAACTTAAAACAAGTTCGTTTCAAAAAACAATTAGATAATCATGATGTAGAAAAAATCGTTATTCACTTTGCTGGAAACGAAAAATTTACTGCTGGTGAAATTGGTAAGTTTGCTAATGGGTTCCAAATTTTAAACCCAGATTTAGTAATTTTTAATTGCGAAAGTAATGTAAAATTAAAAATCGAATTAACTATTGATAAAGGTCGTGGATATGTGCCTGCAGAAGAAAACAAAACTAACTCTGCACCTCAAGGAACTATCTTCATCGATTCTATCTATACTCCGATTAAAAATGTAAAATACACGATTGAAAACTACCGTGTTGAACAAAAAACGGATTACGAAAAATTAATTTTAGATATCGTTTCTGATGGATCTATCCACCCGAAAGAAGCTTTAAAAGAAGCAGCTAAAATTTTAATTCACCATTTCATGTTGTTTTCTGATGAGAAAATCACATTGGATTCTGAAGAGAAAAAATCTGAAGAAGAATTTGATGAAACATCATTACACATGCGTCAATTATTAAAAACTAAATTAGTTGACATGGATTTATCTGTACGTGCTTTAAATTGCTTAAAAGCTGCAGATGTTGAGACATTAGGAGAACTTGTATCATTCAATAAAAATGACCTTTTAAAATTCCGTAATTTTGGTAAGAAATCTTTAACTGAACTTGAAGACTTAGTATCAACAAAAGGGTTACAATTTGGAATGAACGTAGTAAAATATAAATTAGACAAAGATTAATAACTAAAATTAAACGTTAAAGATTTTGAATCTTAAACCTTCAATTTTGAACCAAGAAATAAAATGAGACACGGAGATAAAATAAATAATTTAGGTAGAACAGCTTCTCACCGTAAGGCGTTAATGAGCAATATGGCTTGTTCTTTAATCGAGCACAAACGTATTTTCACAACTTTAGCTAAAGCTAAAGCGTTAAGAACTTATGTTGAGCCAATCATTAACAGAAGTAAAGACGATTCTACTCACAGCCGTAGAACAGTATTTGCTTACTTGAAAAGTAAAGAGATTGTTTCTTTATTATTTAAAGAAGTATCTGTTAAAGTTGCTGAAAGAAACGGTGGTTACACTCGTATCATCAAAACTGGAAACAGACAAGGTGATGCAGCTGAAATGGCGTTAATTGAATTAGTTGATTTCAACGAAATTTATTCAAACGGTAAAACTGCTAAAGTTGAAAAAGCTAAAACTACTCGTCGTAGCCGTGCTAAAAAAACAACTGATTCTGCTGACACTGCTGAAACTAAATCAGAAGAAGCAGAATAATTATACAATTTTAATTTTATAGAAATCCCTAATTACATTGTAGTTAGGGATTTTTGTTTAGTAATAAAGCGATTTGCTACTCCACAATCATCTTCTTCACTCCCAATAAATGATTGCTGGTAGTGCGCACAAAATAAGTTCCTGAACTTAAATTTAATTTCAAATCTAATTTATCTGCATTTGTTGTTTGAGTGTGTACAATTTTTCCCATCACGTCAATTACTTCAATGGTTTTTTCATGTGTATTATTCTCGAACTCTAAAGTAAAATTACCAGCGTTAACCGTTGGAAATAATTGATAGTTATAAATTGTTTCCTCGCTATTTTTAATCCCTGTTACAATACTATTAATCGTAGTTTCCCAAATACCACGCCCAAAGGTAGAAACATACACTTTATTTAGTGCTGGATTAAATTCAATATCGCTTACAATCACGTTAGGTAAACCAAAACTATTATTTACCCAAGTTGTTGAGCCAGCATTCAACGTATAAACGCCAATATCGGTGGCAATTATTAAATCGTTGGTTCCCGGAATTTGTTTAATGCAATTAACTGGTAAGTTTGGCAAATTATAAGTAATATTTTGCCAAGTGGTTCCGCCATTTGTTGTAGTAAATACTTTATCAGTTGCACTAAAGCCCGCCATACTTACATAAGCAATATTGGCGTTGCTTGCATTAATCTCTATACCTGTATAGTAAAGGCTATCTGGCAAATTATTAGTCACGTTGGTAAACGAGGTGCCTCCATTAGTGGTTTTAATAATTACACCATTTACTCCGTTTTCATACCTCACTCTTCTTGCAGCGTAAATAACCTGACTGTTAGAATTAGAAACAGCTAAAGCAGAAATTTCGGAGCTTTGACCTGTTAATGTATTAGATGCAATTGATGCTAAAGGCGACCATGAATTTCCATAATTTGTTGATTTTACAACATTTTCATTTCCAATATAAACTGTGCCAGGGTTATTGTAATTGGCAACAATTGGCGTTACCCATTCCGCTTGCTCTCCATTTATATTTGAAGACGCAATATTACTACTCGCACCATTATTTGAACTAACCCACATGTTACCATATTGACTACTTCCTAAAACATTTGTTGCACTTGTTGGAAACAAACAATTATCCATACCATCTCCACCAAAAATAGTTGACCAACTGCCTGCATTATAATACATAGAGGCGTTATCTTGTGCGCCAGCAATTAATTGCCCAGCGGTATTTTTAGAACTTGATAATCTATAAAACGAAGAAATTTGCATGTTGTTCATTTTAGTCCATAGGGTTGGCCAAGCGCTCGTACTCCATGAATCGCCAATCATAGCTGATGTTTGATACACACCTCCATCACTACATACAAAATAATTACCAGTTAATGGACTTCTACTAATATCATGAATATCGCCATGCAAGGTTGCGCCATACTGTGTTGTCCAATGCGACATTGGCATAAAAGAATTTGCGCCATCGTAAGATGCCCACATATTAACGCCACCCACATAAACTGTATTAGCATCAGTCGCATCAACTAACAATCCTAAATCATAGTTACCTTGTCCACCAGGGCCACTTCCTGTTCCTCCATCTAAAACATTATCCGTTGGGGGAATAAAATTCCAATTCAAACCAGCATCTGTTGATTGGTATATCCCATATAAACCACCAACTAAATCAACGCATAGAGCATAAATATAATTGTTGTTTGATGGAGCAATGGAAATTTTCACACGTTGTATATTTCCTGTTAATGGCATATTGGTGTTTAGCATCGTCCAAGTATTACCAAAATCAGTTGATTTATAAACGCCTGCATTTCCAATATTTGAGTTCATAACCCAACCAGTAGCTGCATAAATAATATTTGGATTGATAGGATCTTGGTGCATATCCCAAAACAAAGAATCTAATTTTTTTGTCCAAGTAGCGCCAGCGTTAGAAGACTTGTACATCCCAGTAACACCGCAAGCTACAATATCATTGGTGTTTGAAGGATTAATTAAAATTTTACGAATCAACGAAGCATCTCCATTCGTTAAATTATAAGTTAAGCCAGTTGGAGTCCAAGTTAAACCTCCATCTAAGGTTTTATAAACTCCTATACCATAATGCGTGTGTCGCTTTCTTCCACTTAAAAATAAACTGATACCAATGTATTCAAAATCACAAACCGAAATATACATTTCGTTTGGATTTGTGGGATTGATAGAAATATCGCTAATACGAGTGATAGGTAAATTATCTGTTAAAGGCGTCCACGTTGCGCCATTATTAGTTGTTTTCCAAACACCTCCTTGCGCCACCCCAACGAAAAAAGTATTAGGATTTGTTGGATGGAAAGCAATACAATTAATACGTCCTATACCATTTTCCATATAACCAGTTTGGTTAACAGGCGTAGCATTAGGCCCAAAAGGCGACCATGCAGCAGAGACACTGTTTTGAGTTTGCTGCTGCTTATAATTTGCCATATCGATAGTGGCATTAATATATTCATCAAAACCAGCGGGTTCACCTTTGGTATTGGTGTGTAACTCCATTTCTTGTTCCCAACGTTTATAGTTTTTCCAATGCTTTTGCTTTGTTAAATCATTGCTATTTTTAAAATCATTGAACTGAGATTTTAACTCCTTAAAAGTTAAAGCTCGATTGGTTTTATTTTTATAAAATGTTTGTCCGAAAAATAATTGAACACAAAACAAAAAAGAAATGCTTAAAAAAAGATACTTCATGAAAATTTTAATTTAAAATCTGAAATTAAAGTTAATGAAAAAACAGGTAACTTCAACTATTACCAATAGTTTACAAAATTAGATTACAATTCCTCTAACCCCACTCCTACTCTTCTTTTATTCAAATTTTCGGGATCAATTACAGGAAACATGGTAAATTTATATCTATCATCATAATTCCCTTGCGTACCATATACTTGTTTTTCGCCTTTGGCTACTTTAAGTTTATCAATAAAAAACGCTAAGGATTTCCAACTAATATAACCTCTATCTGCTGCTAAGATAAATTGATTTACATATTTTTCTTTTATGGTCAATGGCGCAAAACTTAAAATATAAAAAGGAATACCTGATGATTCGCCTGCAATTTCTTTAGATGGGTATCCAAACCTATCTAAAATTTTAGAAATGTTCTCAAATGACAAACTATCCAAATGCCTCAATTGAGTTTCAAAAATATTTCTTTTAAAGAGATTTTTAAAAGTCGTATTAATACTATCTGCCAACGTATTATTATGCGAAGCGAATTCTTGATCAATAACATTTAAGGCTTCAATTAACGAATCATTAGTTTTAATATTCTTATTTACATATTCTGTTTTAATGAGTTTACCTTGCTCGTAATACATGTTTTTTACCAACAAGCCACTATCGTTATATGATTTCCATTTTCCATAAAAAAATAATGTACTCTGTCTGGTAAATTTTCGAGGCGTGCATTGCCTTTTAATTTTACTTTTCCATTGGGATAGTAAAAAGTCGTTTTCATTTTTTTGAAGCGATTAATTTCTCTTCTATCTAAAACACCCTCATTGTTATAGAAATAACATTTACCTGATGAAATACCATTTTTAAAACGTCCTTCAAACGATTTTATTTTTTTGGCATCATCTATAAATGTAATCCATTTTCCAGTTCGCTCGCCATGTTTATTTAAACGGTTTAACTTTTGAGAAAAAGAGTGATAAGGATTTATTGAAAAGAGAACAAGAACAAGAAAAATATAAAGGATTGTTTTCATCGAGCAAACAAATTAAACTTTGTTTTCGTCTTGTACTTCGATGGTAGTTTTAAAAACAAAATTAGCAGGGCCTTCTAACCAAATATTATAAAATGTGTTTTCTAAAACCTTTTCAAATTTCACATTTAAATTTCCTCCTAATGTTTTGATAGCGCAATTATTTTTATCAGAACTAACACCTTTTAAAGCAGCTACTAAAGCTGCTGCTGTAACGCCTGTGCCACAAGATAAAGTTTCGTCTTCTACTCCACGCTCGTAGGTACGAACAAATAACTCATTATCTTTTTTCTCAATAAAATTAACGTTAGTTCCTTCAAATACAAAACGGTCGTTATTCCTTATTTTTTTTCCTTCTGTAAATACATCAAAATTTTCAATACCATTTACAAATTTCACATAATGTGGTGAGCCGGTGTTCAAATAAAAATAGCCTTCTCCGGCTTCAACTTCTCTCACATCATTCATTTTTAAAGAAACCCAATCATTATCAATTTTAGCTTCATGTATGCCATCAATTGCCAAAAACTTAGCGTGAGTAGTTACAATACGAAAATATTTTGCAAAAGCTGTAATGCATCTTCCGCCATTGCCACACATGCTACTTTCGTTTCCATCGCTATTAAAATAAACCATTTTAAAATCAATACCTGGCTCTAATTCCAATAGCATTAAGCCATCTGCACCAATACCAAAGCGGCGGTCGCATAACCATTTAATTTGTTCGGTTGTTAACGAAATTGTTTTTTCACGATTATCTATCAGTACAAAATCATTACCTGTACCTTGATATTTGTAGCATTGCAACTGCATAATAATTAATTAATTTTAGCTAATAACTGAGAATCGTTAACTAGTTCCATAGGTTTAAACTCGGTACCCGAAGATATTTTATAAACCACATCATCATTTTTTAAGTAGTAATTATCGTCTACTTTGTAAATCGTAATACTACTAAAATCTGACAAGCCATATAAAATAACTCTGTTACGAGTCATGCGGTAACCTTTAGAGTTTAGTGGAGTTTTCCAAAATTCCACAAAAAATAAATTAGGATAATCCGCATTTGTAACGCCTGCCAACTGCCCAGTTAATGTATCACGTTTCGAATCTGTATCTAAATTAATAACCTTAATATTTTTGACTGATAGTAATTCTTCCTGCGCCACATTTACATCCTCCTCATTTAATAAAGCATCTACTTCGCTGTAATTAATGTTTGGAGAATTTTTAGTATTTATATTTTTCTTTTTATCTGATTTACTTTCTTCTTTATTTTCAGATTTATCGGTAGATACAGATTGCTCAACAATTTTAATATTATCAATATTCGGTTTGTTGAACTTCTTTAAATAATCGTCGATTTTAAAAATAAAAAAAGCCACGCCAGCTAACAAGCCAATAGAAACTCCGAAAACAAAAGGTGGTATTTTATATTTAAATCTCATGATTTTTGCGAAATTAAATTTACATAATTTTCTGAAAGGGTTTTCAACTATTTAACTATAGTTTTAACCATTTCGTCTACATATTAAAATTGCAATGTAAGACAAATGACTAATTATTTTAACAAAATTTTACCTTAAAATCCCCAAAATCCTTACTGCCGTTAAGTATTGTTAAAAACAGAATAGAACTATAACTTCTGATGTAATTTTGCGTTATGCATTTAAGAAATCAATTTTTAATTAACATAAATAAAAATAAAACCATATGAAAAAAGTAATCTCATCTCTGTTTGTAGGCGCATTAGGTGGCGCTTTTGCGTTAGTTGGCAATTATTACTTTAATCAAAATAATACTAGTCAAGCAACTAATTATAATCCATACGCTACACCTACTCAGTTAGCAAGCTATAATAGTTTTGCTACAGCTGCAAATACGCCTGACTTTGTTATGTCGGCCGAAAAAACAGTAAACTCAGTAGTTCATATAAAAACAATTGTTGAACATAAAAACAATTTAGCCTACGATCCTTTTCAAGATTGGTTTTTTGGTGGGAGACAACGTCAACCAAATATGATGCAAGGAAGTGGTAGCGGTGTTATAATTAGTCAGGATGGTTATATTGTAACAAACAACCACGTGATTAATGAAGCTGCAAAAATAGAAGTAGTATTAAATGATAAACGAACTTATGTTGCAGAAGTTATTGGCACAGATCCAAATACTGATTTAGCATTATTACGTATCAAAGAAAATAGTTTACCTTTTGTAAATTATGGAAACTCTGACGATGTAAAAGTTGGGGAATGGGTATTAGCAGTTGGAAATCCATTTAACTTAAACTCAACCGTAACAGCAGGTATTGTAAGCGCAAAAGGCCGTAATATCAATATTTTAGAACACAATGCACAAGGCGGAAGTTTAGCACCAATTGAATCTTTCATTCAAACAGATGCTGCTGTAAACCCCGGTAACAGTGGAGGCGCCTTAGTTAGCACTACTGGTGATTTAGTAGGTATTAATACAGCTATTGCTTCTAATAATGGTTCTTATCAAGGCTATTCATTTGCAATACCAGTTAACTTAGTAAAAAAAGTAGTGTCAGATTTAATTGAATACGGAACAGTACAACGTGCCTTTATTGGATTAAGTATTCAAGATATTGACTCGAAATTTGCTGAAGAAAAACGTATTAAACAATTAAAAGGTGTTTATGTAAATGGCTTAACTGAAAACGGTGCTGGCGAAGAAGCAGGAATTAAAATTGGTGATATTGTAACGAAAGTAGAAAACGTTGCTGTAAAAAGTACTTCTGAGTTATTAGAACAAATAGGTAAATTCAGACCAAGCGATAAGGTTAATGTAACCGTTGTAAGAAATGAGAAAGAAGTGATTATGCCTGTTGTTTTAAAAAATAAAGAAAATAGTTTAGGCATTATTAAAAAGCCAGAAATTTTCAGAACAGCTGTTAACTCTTTAGGTGCTGAGTTTGAGGAATTAAATACCGAAGATTTATCGAAGCTAAATATTCCATCGGGTGTAAAAATCGCCAAATTACAAGCAGGTAAATTAGCAAACGCTGGCATTAAAGAAGGCTTCATTATCACATCAGTTGATAAGAAAAAAGTATCTAACATAAAAGATATTCAAAACATGTTGGAGAATAAAACTGGCGGCGTTTTAATTGAAGGCATGTATCCAAATGGCATGAGAGCTTATTATGGTTTTGGATTATAAAAAAAATTTAAATTATCACTTTTCAATGTTCAATTATAAATATTGAAAAGTGATAATTTAAAAATGAACATTTATTATTTAAATTTACATTAATCATTTGAGAAAGCGTTTATATATTTATTGATTAGGTATAAGTCTAAAAACTCAATTTTAAAATGTTAAAAACATAACAAAAACCTAATCATTTAATAATCAAAGCGATACAGACTTGGAAAAACGCCTTTTTTTTTCTATCTTTGTTGGCTTATAAAACCAAATTAATACCATGAGACAGCTAAAAATAACCAAATCGATTACTAATCGCGAGAGTGCATCTTTAGATAAATACCTTCAAGAAATTGGTAGAGAAGAATTAATTACCGCAGAAGAGGAAGTTGTTTTAGCCAAGAAGATTAGAGATGGGGACCAAGACGCTTTAGAAAAATTAACCCGTGCTAACTTACGTTTCGTTGTATCTGTAGCAAAACAATATCAAAATCAAGGTTTAAGTTTACCAGATTTAATTAATGAAGGAAACTTAGGTTTAATTAAAGCAGCTCGTCGTTTTGATGAGACTCGTGGATTTAAATTTATCTCTTATGCTGTATGGTGGATTCGTCAATCAATTTTACAAGCATTAGCAGAACAATCTCGTATCGTTCGTTTACCATTAAACCAAGTAGGTTCATTAAATAAAATCAATAAAGCTTATTCTAAATTAGAACAAGAATTTGAGCGTGAACCAACAGCAGATGAAATTGCAACCTTATTGGATTTACCAATTGATAAGGTTTCTGATACTATGAAAGTATCTGGTCGTCACGTAAGTATGGACGCGCCATTTGCTAACGGTGAAGAAAGTTCTTTATTAGATGTATTAGTAAACCATGATTCATTGAAAGCAGATGCTGGTTTAATTATGGAATCTTTATCGAAAGAAATTGATAGAGCTTTATCTACATTAACTGAAAGAGAAAGAGACGTAGTTAAATTATTTTTCGGAATAGGTTTAAACCACGGTTTAACTTTAGAAGAAATTGGTGATAAATTTGATTTAACTCGCGAACGTGTTCGTCAAATTAAAGAAAAAGCGATTCGCCGTTTACGTCATAGTTCAAGAAGTAAATTGTTACAACAATACTTAGGATAATCTTTATTTATTACTTACCCCAATTAAAGCAAACATCAACTAGATGTTTGCTTTTTTTATGCAATGTCAGTTTTCCATAAAGGTTACGGTTAAATTTAGTCAGTTTTTTATGGAATGTGTGCTTGTGTATTTTTTTATTTGAAGAAGAACTTGTACTTGTTGAAGAAAAATTAAAAGATAGCTCTAAGCCTTTTCTATTATTACTTACAGCGTTATTAGTTTGAATGTTTGAATTTATGTTTCGCTGTGATTGATTAATATTTGAAATATTATCATTTATAAAATTAAGCTGCTGATGCTCTATAGGATTGTTATCATTATTGTCATTATTCAAATAATAATCAGTTTGGATACTTTGAATAGGTAAATTAATATTATTTTGAACAAATAAATTTCCAGTTTGTTGTACTTGTGACAACGTACTTAAAAATGCTATTAGTAAAATAATAAGATATGTAACTTTCATTGAATATATATTTATTCAAATATCAAAAGATAAACTTTAACCACCGATTTTGACTTGTTAACGAAACTTAAAAAGAAACTTCTTTAACTAATTTTAGGAGCTAATTCTTATAGAAATTCTGAAAAGGGCTAATGAAATTTGGAAAATCATTGTAGAATTAAAGATTTAACGAATAATTGAGCAAATATATTATGAGTGGTTAAAAAACAAGATATAATTAACATACATTTATAAAAACCTAAAATAACTAACATGAAATTTATTACTTATTCTTTATTAGGATTAATGTCCATTTCGCAGTTCACTACTTCTGCGCAAGGCCAATTATCTCAACCATTAAAGGCTAGAAAGCAATTTATAATGCCATCTAATCTTACCATTAATGATTACACATCAAAGACCATTGTGTTTAAAGTTAAACCTCAATTTAGAGGTATATCAAGCAACACTAAAATTAATAATCCTTTATTAAATCAGGTACTAGCTTACGTTGGAGTAAATAAATTAAGTAAAAAGTTTCCAAATCATGCTCCGCCTGAAAGAGCTAAAAACGAATTAGGTCAGACTTACGCTGATTTATCTTTAGTATATGAATTAAGGTATACAAACAACATTGCACTAGAAGATGCTATTAACCAAATTTTAGCTACTAATCTTGTTGAATTTGCTGAGCCTCATTACAATTATCAAATGCATAATGTTACACCTAACGATCCTTCTATTGGAAGTCAAAATGGATTCTTAACTCGTATTAGAGCTTATGCTGCTTGGGATTTAGCAATAGGTGGTTCTCAAGGTACAGCTTCAGTTGTTATTGGGATTGTTGATTCAGGTACAGATACAGATCATCCAGATTTAGTAACACAATTTGCAATTAATACAGCTGATCCAATTAACGGAGTAGATGACGACGGAGATAGTTATATTGATAATAATAGAGGTTATGATTTAGCAGGTGCAGATTATAACAATGTAGTTGGAGATAATAACCCAAATATTATGGGTAATAATAACAATCATGGTTCTCATGTATCCGGCTGTGCTTCTGCTGCAACTAACAATACAGTAGGCGTAGCAGGTATTGGTTGGAACTGTAAATTATTACCTATTAAATGCTCGGCTGATAACGATACAAGAGGAGCTGGTGGAGTTGGATATGTTATTGCTGGATACGAAGGAATAACGTATGCTGCAGATCATGGCGCTAAAATCATTAATTGCTCTTGGGGTGGTCCCGGCGGAGGCTCATTTGGACAATTAATTGTTGATTATGCTACTACCAACAAAAACTGTTTAGTTGTTGCTTCAGCTGGTAATTCAGGTATCGACGAACAAAATTTCCCTGCATCATATAATTATGTATTATCTGTTGCAGCTACAAAATCTACTAGTGATACAAGAGCAAGTTTTACAACCTATCATTATGATGTAGATATTAGTACACCAGGTGAAAATATTTATACCACATTATATAATAATTCATATGGTAACATGAGTGGAACTTCTATGTCTTCTCCTATTACTGCAGGTGGAGCTGGTTTAGTTCAATCAAAATACAATTACACAAATGCTTTACAAATTGGACAACGTTTAAAACAAACCTCTGACAATCATTATGCACCAGGAGCAAATATTTCAGGAGTTGGTAATACACAAGTTCAAGTTCAAAATAAGCTTGGAAAAGGTCGTATGAATTTGCAACGCGCTTTAAATGATCCAGCTTCACCATCAGTAGTTTTTGATAACGAAATAATTACAGACCGAAATGATAATGCTATTATTGTTGGTGATAGTTTATTTATTACTGGAGATTTCATTAATTACCTTGCTCCTACAAGTAATTTAAATGCTACCATAACTGCAGTTTACAATGCCACTTGTGTTACCACAATTGATAATAGTACTAACCTTGGAGTAATTAATACGTTAGCTTTAACTAACAATAATGCAGATCCTTTTAAGTTTAAAATAAATGCAGGAACAGGAAATAACAGTTTAATTACCTTTAAAGTAACTGTATATGATGGAACTTATGTAGACAACTACTTTTTTGATGTAACCGTTAATGTTGATTACATTAATATCGCCATTAATGATGTAGCTACCACAATAACTAGTAAAGGGAAAATTGGTTACAATGCTGATGGACAATTACAAGGCTTAGGTTTTAAGTATTTAGGCACAAATTTATTATATGAAGCATCTGTTATGTTTGGATCTTCAAGTACGAAAGTTTCTGACTCCTTTAGAGGAGCAACAGCTGGAACAGCTGATGCTGATTTTCAATCAGTAGTAAAAGCAAATAAAACAGTACCGGGTGTGTTTTCTGAATTTGATGTACACGGACGATTTAATGATGCAGTTGCTACCCCAGTGCAAAATTTATTAGTATCACATAGTGCTTATGCTTGGACAACACCTGGTAATAGAAAATATGTAATTGTAGAGTATGTAATGAAAAATAGCGGTACAACTCCTATTAATACTTTATATGCAGGTATTGCAGCCGATTGGGATATTGATGCAGCTACTGCTTCTCAAAATAAATCAAATTATGATGCCGCTACCAAAATGGGATATATTTATTCAACAGCAACTGGCGGTAAATTTGCAGGTATTAAATTATTAACAAATACAGCTGCTCCAATATGCTACAATATTGATAATATTGCTGGCGGCGGCGGCGGTGTTGATATCAATGATGCCACTGACTATTTTGGAACAGGAAACAAATACACAACATTATCTACAAATAGGTATATAGCAGGTGCTGCTGATGCTGATGGAGAAGATATTGTTGGAGTTATGAGTTCAGGTCCTTTTACAATTGCTGCAGGCGATAGCGCTAAAGTTGCCTTTGCATTAATTGCAGGAGATGATTTAACTGACATTAAAAATAGTGCCGATAGTGCTCAAGTTCATTATGATGGACCTCCATCAATTGTTACAGGAATTAAGAACAATGGAAATAATGAGCTAAACGCTGTTGTATTCCCAAATCCAACTAACAGTGATTTAAATTTTATGATTAATACTACAAAATCTGAAAATGTAGATATTCTTTTAGTAAATACTTTAGGCCAAACGATGAAACATCTTATTAAAACCAACATGAACTCTGGATTTAACCAAATCACAACAGATGTGAGTCAGCTGCCAGCAGGTACTTACTTTTATCAAATTAAAACCGACAATGCTTCTTTAAAAGGAAAAGTGATTATAACAAAATAATAGTTACTCTAAGAATAAAAAAAAGCGTTCACAAGTTTGTGAACGCTTTTTTATTAGGCTTTTTTTCCCAATTCAATAACAGCTAAATCTTTAATTTCGTCTCTATCAATTACAAAACGTAATACTGTTTTAATTTGATGAAAACCATGAACTCCGCATGCACCAGGATTCATGTGCAAAACGTCATATTGTTTTTGATACATTACTTTAAGTATGTGCGAATGGCCACAAATAAAAATCTTAGGTTTTTCTGAAATTAATATTTCTTTCACTTCTTTTAAATAATTAGTTGGTGAACCACAAATATGAGTAATGAATACTTTAACATCTTCGCAAGTAAATACTAAATTTTTAGAAAACTCTTTTCTAGCTTCTGCGTCATCGATATTTCCATAAACTGCCTTTAGAGGTTTTATTTTTTTGATAACATCTGTAACTGAATTTAAATTTCCAATATCGCCTGCATGCCATACTTCATCAGCAGCCTCAATATGCTTTAACAAAGCATTGTCTAAATGACTGTGGGTATCCGATATTAATAAAATGTTTTTCAAGAAATAAAATTTAAGTAATAATACTAGTTTTATCCAAAATAAAAAAGCGCTGAATAAATAGATTCAACGCTTTGTTAAATTAAATTTCAATTTACTGCTTAACCAACTTCTTACAAAGCTCTTGATTATTGTATCTAATCTTAACCCAATACATGCCATTACTTAAGTTTAAAGAATTTGCATCAATGGTTTTTGAATAAGTTCCTGCACTTTCTTTTGATTGGTAAGTTATAATTTCTCTACCCGAAGCATCAATTAATGTCATATTAATTTCGCTATCGTTTTGTAAATCTAACGACACCACAAATGAGTTATTGAAAGGATTTGGATAAATGTTCACCAAATTACTTTCTGTTAATTCTTTTACTCCAGTTGGAATTGTAACCGTTTGTCCGTTAGTACTAATTACATTACTGTATAAACCAGCACCATTTTCTGACTTCACATTAAAGTAATAAGTAGTACCGGTAGTTAATACCAAATTTTTTGCAGTCACTGCTGTATCTGCCCAATTGCTTGTCCATGTTAATGTATTAACCGCACCAGGACTTGTACCAATTGAATACCAATATTCGGCAATAGCTGAATTTGGATCTTTAGATGGTGACCAATTTGCTGATAAAGAATCGCTCGTTACAACGACATTAATATCTGATGTTTTCCCATCATTAATTGTGGTCACATTTGAAGGATTCGTCCAATCAATATTTAAATCATGATAATCAATGGATGATAAATTTCCTGCTACATCATTCACAATCGATTTTACTTTTGCTGCAAAGGTTGTAGGATTTGGATTTTGATAACGAATATCATTTGCATTACTAGCACCAACCGAAACTGAAACAGAAGCTGTTGGACGAGAACGATAAATTTTTATTTCATCTAAACTCCATTTACAATTTCCACTTCTAAACGATACGTGTGTTCCACTTGCTAGTGGCGAAGGATCTGTCCAAGTTGCTATTAATGAATTATCTTTAAACACATCCATCTTTCCTGAAATACGATCATAAATTACTTTAAAATCGTACCACTGCCCTGCTACTAAATTAACAGAAGCTGTGAATGTTGGAGCACCAAATGTATTAACACCTCCCGAATAAGATGTTTTGTATAATTGTACCGCTTGATTATCTAATCTAAACCAAACAAAATAACTGTTTCCACGATTGACGCTATCCGGCGCATCAGCAAAGAAATGTAATCCTGCTCTACGATTCGTTCCAGTCCCTTCAATTTTTCCCTTAAAATTATATAAATAACGGTTAGATAAGGTTTGAGTTAAAGCGGCGTAAATATTCGTGTTTGCAGCTGCTGTGCTTACTTCATCTGTTTGCTGTAAGGCATTATTATTAATTCCCCAAGTCCCTACTTTTTGTGTCCATTCGGGATGAATAGCGACATCAAAATTATCAGATAAAAAACCGTGCGTATAATTTCCTCGCCACTCTGTTCCGTTATAATCTATTACTTGATAGTAACTTTTTTCTAAACCAGAGCCTCCAACATTATCAGCATCATTAAACGTTGCTGTAAAATTAGCAGTTTTCCATGCTCCCACCGAATTAATGGTTGTTGTTGGCAGGGTAACATCTGCTGTGGTGGTTGGTGTTCCTACTCCATTGGTTGTATAAGTAGCAACCCAACCTGTTGCTGTAGTAGCGCAATCTGAACGAAATTCCACTAATAAGTTAGCACCTGTTGAATTGATATTTCCTGGTGATACTGTACTTGTGTATTTCCCAATTAATGGAGCATTCACATTGTTACCATCATAAATAAATAAATAATCGTAAGCATTTTCTAAACTAAAAGAAGTGAAATTCATACTCACTGAAGTTGCTCCACCTGAAGGCTGAAACAACCATAATTTACGTTCGTCGTTTGCATAATTTGCAGCAGCTAATCCACTATCATAAAAGGTACCACTTGTGGCTGTAACTGTAGTTACAACTGGCGTATTATTAATGAGCTTATAAAACTTTTCCCAATTCCATAACGGACCAGGATCGCTGTGTGTTTGGCTAGCAAACATTTGATGTCCTTTTATTTTTACACAATTTCCTTGCTCGCATTGTGCAGTAGTTCCACTACAACCAGGACCAAAATAACAACGTAAGGGATTGATAGAATTACTTGAACACATATCTCTAGTTAAATCGGCACTCGATTGATACATGGCATTTGTAAACCAAGAGGCATTATTAATATAACCTTCGTGCTCTGTACCTAATGTGTAAGGATTTGCAGAAGCGGCATGCCAAGCTTTATCACTTTCATAAACCATTTGTGTGCACTGCCCATCAGAGCTACGAACTACATAGTGAGAAGACGCTGATGCACTACAATTTTTAAACCACGAGATACAACCAGCATAAGAGCCTTGAACAAAGTGTATAGCAACCGCTGTAATGGCAGTACCACTTCTTGAACTATAATTACAAGTCGTTGGATTCCAAATTCCGGCAGGATAATCTGGTGAAGAAAGAACACTATTAACACCTGATGTTTTGTAAGCAGCGCCGTTAGTGTTAGTAATGCCTGTTGTGCCAATAATTGTTTTTGAAGAACTTAACACTTCATAGTTAGCTCCAAACAACTCTTGCATATTAATTAAGTAATCAGGGAAACCATAAAAATCTTGAAACTCACCGTTTGATAAAAACCAATACAATTGATATAAATGTGAATTCATCGCATAATCATTTTGCAAATCATTATTTAAGGGCAACTCACTTAATGCCACAAAAATGGGTTGATAGATCTTTAAATCATTCCCTAAAATGGATAATTGATTTTGCAAAACCGAAAATGCTTTAGCATAAGCCAAAATGTGTTTTTCGGGATTCGTTTTAATATCCTCAACCGAATAGCCTGATAATTGAGAAACATATACCAAATTATTTCTAAAGTAATTCTGACCGTTTTCAATTAATCCCATCACACCATGTGTTGCTGGGTAACCAATACAACTCGATTCTTCGTTGGCTAAATGCGCAAAACGACTTTGTGAAAACGCCACCGATTCTAAAACACCTTTTGGAATTGAAGGATTTAAACTATAAGCCTTTTTGAAAAAAGCGTCATAAGGATTAATAATTAAGTGCTCTCCTACTGAGTTTGAGAATGCTTGTAAAGAAAAGATGGAAGCGATAATAAGTAATAATTTCTTCATGTATAGATTTTAGTTCCCATAAATCTATACAAAATCAAATAGACTAAAAAGTTAATTTTTTTCTAAACAGTTTTAGTGCGGAAAAAATAAAAAAAATTGAACGCTGATAACGCTGACTTTTTTAAGATTTTAAAAGATTTATTCTAATCATTTTCAACATAACCATCTGTGTCATCTGCGTTCCATTAAGTTATCAATTATATTCAAGCATCTTCTTATAAACACCATCCACTTTATCTTTCAAGTCTTTGGTTTCACCTTGTTCTATGATTTCGCCTTTATCCATGACAATAATTCGATTAGCATGATGAATAGTAGAAAGGCGATGCGCGATAATAATGGACGTTCTATTTTTTGCTAATTCAACAGAAGCAATTTGAATTAATTTTTCAGTTTCTAAATCAATAGACGACGTTGCCTCATCTAATACAAAAATTGGTGGATTATACACATAAGCTCTTACAAAGGCTACTAATTGTCGCTGACCAGCAGATAACATCGCTCCACGTTCTTTCACATTGTAATGATAACCACCAGGTAAGCTTGCAATAAATTCGTGAATACCAATTCGCTTAGCCGCCTCTACTACCTGCTCTTCTGTTATAGCAGGATTATGAAGGGAAATGTTATTTAAAATACTATCACTAAATAAAAACACATCTTGTAACACTACACCAACTGATTCGCGTAATTCATTTAATTGATATTCGGAAACATCCACATCATCAATTAAAATTTGTCCCTTATTAATTTCATAAAAACGACTCAATAAATTGATAATGCTTGATTTGCCTGCTCCTGTAGCACCAATAATAGCAACCGTTTCGCCATGGTTAATTTTAAAAGAAATTCCTTTAATCACATAATTATCTTCCTTATAAGCAAACCACACATTTTTAAATTCAACTTTGCCTTTCATGTCTTTGGCAGACACCGTTCCTGTTTCCGAAATAATTTCGTTAGTATCAATTACTTTAAACACACGTTCTGAAGCCACAATTCCCATTTGTAATGTATTTAAACGATCTGCTAACATTCTGATAGGTCGAAACACCATATTAATTAACATGATAAAAAACGTAATGTCACCTAACTGAATATTATAAGTGTTTGATTTTACGCCCGCAAACCAAATAAACAAAGCAATAGACACTGCTGATAAAATTTCGACTACCGGAAAAAATACCGAGTAGTACCAAATAGAACGAATGTTAGCGACTTTATGTTTTTCATTAATTTCTTTAAATTTCTCGTACTCAATATTTTCACGGTTAAATAATTGAACGATACGCATCCCTGTTAAATGCTCATTCGTAAATGTATTCAAAGATGCTACTGCATTACGAACTTCTGTAAATGTTTTTTTAACGCCATTCTTAAATAAGTTAGTGGCAATTATTAATAAAGGCAAGGTACTAAGCGATACTAATGCCAAAATCCAATTAGTGTGTAACATCACTGATACAAAAATAATAATGGTTAAAATATCTCCACATATAACAATAAAGCCCTGCGAAAATACATCACTCAAACTTTCAATATCCGATATGGCTCTGGTAACCAGCATACCCACAGGCGTATTATCAAAATAGGTGTTTTTTAATTTTAAAATGTGCCGATAAACTTGCAAACGTAAATCCTTCACAATGTTTTGCCCTAATAAATTAGTCACATAAATATTAGTGAATTGCAATAAAGCTTCAATTACTAATACGCCTAACAATAATAAACCCATGTGATTTATAAAATCAATTTTATCGGGAGACGACAAAAAACCTTTTTCATTTGAATCAACAATGGCAATGGTGTTAAGCGTTTGTTTAATTAATAAAGGACGAACAATGCTTAAAGAAGAAAGAGTTAGTGTGATGATAATCGCAGCTGCAAACAAATTCTTGTAAGGTTTACTATAAGAAAGAATTCGTTTTAAAAGCGTAAAGCTAAAATTTTGGGCCCTGAGAGGAGTCGAAGGGTGTTTTGTTTTAGCCATTAAAAATAGAGCTTGGATATTGTATGTCGGTTAAATATAAGGCATGCCCAGCTACCGACATACCAGCATCCGAACGATTTTTGTTATTGACGATTGTTTTAAATTCTTCCAAAGTTATTTTTCCTTTACCGACTTCCAACAAAGTTCCTACAATAGCACGCACCATATTTTGCAAAAAACGATTAGCGGTTATTTTAAAAACAAACTGCGTGTCGTTTAGTTTAGTCCATTTAGCAAAAGTAACGTTACAATTATTGGTTTTAGTTTGTGTATTGACTTTACTGAAACTTGTAAAATCTGTTACCGTTAATAAATAAGCGGCTGCTTCGTTCATGGCATCTATATTCAAATCGCCATAATGTAACAATGAAGTAGTCGTTAAAAAAGGATCTTTATACGAATGTAAAAAGTATTCGTAGCTTCTAAATTCAGCGTCAAATCTAGCACTAGCCTCGTCTTTTACAGAATAGATTTTTTTAACCGCTATTTCATAAGGCAATACTTTATTCAATTTATAAACGCAGTTGGACTCCTCTAAATGTAAATCGGTTTTTGTAGAATCGAAATGTGCATAGTAATCTTTAGCGCTCACGCCTGTATCGGTTCTACCACAACCTACTACTTCAATAGTTTCTGATAAAATCATCGAGAGTTTATCCTGTAGCACTTGTTGTATGGTATTTGGGGTATTATCCTGAATTTGCCAACCGTTGAAATTGACACCATTATAGGCTAACTGAATAAAATAGCGAGGCATGGCGCAAAGATACTAATTGTTTTGGCAAACAAAATACTACTTCAAATCTAAAATATCTGGTTTATTAGTAATAATTCCATCTACACCACGTTTAGCTAATTTTCGGGCTTTTCGGGGTTTGTTAACAGTCCATACATAAACCGTTTTTCCTAGTTTATGTATTTTTTTAATCACGCGTTTGCTACAAAACTTGTAATACACATTTACGCCCTCCCAATTTTTAAAATCATCTTTATTAAAATGTTTATCAAAATTAAAACTCACCAAAGGCAAATTAAACACAATCAATTTTTGTAAATTAATACTACTATCTCTTTTAGCAAAATTAATTAACGGCTCTTTTTCAAACGAATGAATCGTGCTAATCCAGTTTTGTGCATTGTATTTGGCGATTAAATCTACAATGTGCTTTTCGATATTGGGATAATACGAGTTCCCTTTTTTGAGTTCGATTAACAATTTACACCTTCCGTTTATTGCAATAATAGCCTCCTCTAAGGTTGGAGGATTTTCTTTGAGTACCGTTTTTTGCTGTTTGATAGAAAGTTGTTTGAAGTCACTTGAAGATATATCTTTAATTAATCCTTCGCCATTTGTTGTTCTATCCACACTTAAATCATGCATAATCACGACTACGCTATCTTTAGTTTGATGCACGTCAGTTTCGATAATCAAAGCTTTCATATCAATCGCTTTTTCAAAAGCAGAAATGGTGTTTTCTGGCGCGTAAGCGCTAGCGCCGCGGTGAGCAATGATGATTGGGTTTTGAGAGAAAGAGGCAAAAGAGAGAAGGAGAAAAAATTTAACCGCAAAGAACGCTAAGTTTTTTCGCAGAGGTCGCAAGAGAAAATATATTATGTTTTTATTCAATCTTTAACTAATTCAAGGTTTTCCATATTGACCGTCATTTTTAAAATGCCGAAAGTGATACTCACTTTCTCATCTTTCATTGACTCAACGATTCCTATTTCTGTACTATTTAAAATTTTGACTTTACTACCAATTTTTAATAATGGCTTTAAGCGCGCCACTTTTTTCTCTGCAAAATTATCACGCTTGTTTTGTTTAGCGAGTTCCTTACGCTTGTTAGTTTCCGCAGTAATGCCATCAATAAAGCGCTTAATCACCATTTTACGATCTTCGTTTTTATTCCACTCCTCCATCAAACGTAAATACTTCTGACCGAAATCTGCTAAACGCGCTAATTCTATTTTCCGTTCTCGCTCACGCTCTATCTTGTCTCTAAAATTAGTAGACAATACTTCATATTTTTCTTTAGATATTTTCCTTAAAAATTCTTCGTGCTCTGTTCGTTCAACTGCTTCTGCTAATTTTGTTTTTTGTTGCTGAACTTCTGCCAATAAAGCATTCAAATCTACTTTTTCTGTATCAATTCTTTGTTTAGCTCTTTCAATCAAATCTTTCGGAAACCCTACTCTTTCTGCTACTTCAAAGGTATAACTGCTTCCTGGTTCACCAACCGTTAAAATATATTTTGGATCTAAGGTTTCTAAATCAAACAACATACTGCCGTTTAAAACACCATCTAATTTATTGGCCAATAATTTTACATTCGGAAAATGCGTGGTGATAATTCCGAATGTTTTTGATTTCACTAATTCTTCTAATACCACTTCTGCCATCGCACCTCCTAATTCAGGATCGGTACCACTTCCAAATTCATCCATCAACACTAAGGTTTTTGAATTGACTTGTTTTAAAATGGCAATCATGTTTTTTAAACGGGCACTGTAAGTACTTAATTCATGTTCGATGCTTTGCGTATCTCCTATATCAATTAAAATATGTTTAAAGAAACTCATCACCGAGTTTTCTGCAACACTCACCAATAAACCAGATTGTAACATAGTTTGTAGTAAACCCACTGTTTTTAAGGTGATGGATTTCCCTCCTGCATTCGGACCCGAAATCACTACTAAATGATTTTTTGAATTCAAATGAATGTTTAAAGGAACAGTGTTCTTTTTGAGTTCTTTGTTCTGTAAAAATAAAATAGGGTGAAATGCTTTATTTAATTTCAATTCCGAATTAGCAGAAATAACAGGCAAAGTCGCATTAATCAATTGCGCATGTTTTGCTTTCGCTCTTAAAAAATCTAATTCAATTAATAAATCATTGTATTGTTTTAATTGAACAGCAAAAGGTCTTAACGTATCCGTTAGTTCTCTTAAAATGCGATTGATTTCTCTACGTTCATCAATTTCTAGCTCAGCAATATCATTGTTAATACTTATAGTTGAGCCCGGTTCAATAAAAATAGTTTTTCCCGTTTCGCTTTTATTGTGCACAAATCCACTGACTTCCGATTTGTATTCTACCAAAACAGCTAAGGTTCTTCGTCCGTTAAAAAAGCTTTCTTCGTTATCTCTGATAAAACCAAGTTTTCGTAATTCATTCACTTGTCTATCAAACTTAATATCGCTTTCTCGTTTTTTTTCAGATAACTCTTTTCTGATTTTCTGAAGCTCTTTGGAGGCCGAATTTTTAACCTTAGCGTCAAAATCAATGATGCGATCAATCTCTACAACAATAACTTTATTATCTTCTAATTCATCTGCTAACTGAGATAAATTTGGTAAATCTTGTTTTCTGTTCTTCAAAAAACGAATGGCCGTATTACTAATTTCGGTAGACTCTTTAACTAATAAAAACTGTTCTTCGGTGAGCATACTTCCTTCCAAACTCAATAAGGAAGCTTCTTTTCTGAAGTCTTCAAATTGAATATCAGGAAAAAAAGAATTACCACTTAAGGTGTTCTTTAATTCATCAACACGATTTAATTCTACAATTAAATTTTCGTGATTTTCAAAAACAGAAATGTGTGAAGCTTTTTGTTTAGCGCCATTACTGTAACATAATTCAGTAACGTATTTTTTTATTTTATAAAACTCTAATAATTCGAGGGCTTCAGATTCAATAATATTCATTTGCGACTTTAAGTAACTGTATAAAATTTATCTGATTTTTTTGTTATGCGTTTTTTTGTTTATACATCGTTAGATTTTTTCGAGATAATCAGTCCCATTATCCCTACAAAATCTGCCTCGTCTAAACTAAAAAAGCAATCATAACAAATTCATGATATAAAATTTAAACAGCTACTAAATTTACTGCTATTTATTTACTTAAAAAAACCCTTAATTGTTTTGTAAACTAAATTTTTACATTATTTTTGATAGGTTGAATAATTAAGATTATTTAACCACATAGAAACATAGAAAATGTATTGTATGAGAAGTTAAAAATAGAAAACAAGTTTTTACACATAGCACTATTATGTGTAAAGCAAAGCTTTCTATCCAAAACTTTAATAATATAAAAACCTATGTACCTATGTGGCTAAAGCTTTTAAACAACACTATTATAAATTAAAAAAAAGAACCCTAAAGAAAGGTCTTATCAAAATGAAAAATGTAATCATTACAAAACTGGAAGAAATGCTTCAGCAACCTGAAGCTAGTGCTGTTGCTCACCAAATGCGCACTCTGCAAAAAGAGTATCAAAAATTGTGGACAGCCGAATTTGAAACAGCCAAACAACAATTTGTTGACGAAGGCGGCAAAGCAAAAGAATTTGAATATGCCAAATCGCCCGAAGATGTTAAAATTTCGGAACTGATTGACAAAATAGAAAAAAAGAAAAAAGAAGAAGACAATAAACTAGCCGTTGAACAAGCTAAAAACTTAGTGATTCGTAACGAGATTATTGCTAAAATAAACGACTTAAGTCAAGTAAGTGATAACATTGGTGCTGCTATTAAAAAATTAGTAGAGCTACAAGGTCAGTGGAAAGTGACTGGTGCTGTGTCTCCGCACAAATACAAAGAAAATCAAGCAGACTATAGTAAAGCCATTGAAGAATTTAATTACAAATTAAGTTTATCAAAACAATTACAAGAGCATGATTTGAAACGTAACTACGAAATGAAAACGGAGTTATTAGAGAAAATTAAAGGCATTAAAGATCAAACTAATATTAAAGAAGCTGAACGCTTAATTAAAATTTACCGTAACGATTGGGAAGAAATTGGGCCTGTGCCTAACGATAAATGGGATGAATTAAAAGGTAGTTTTAGAGCAGCTTTAGAAGAAGCTTACTCAAAATTAAAGGCACACTACAATTCGGTTGAAGAAGAAAAAGAAGCGAACTTAAATGAGAAAAAAGCTTTATTAGAAAAAATTAAATCCATCATCATTAAATCGGAGACAGCCAGCGGACAAGTTTGGAATAACTTAACTAACGAGTTAGTAGCTTTACAAACCGAATGGAAAGGCATTGGCCGAGCCAACGCAAAAGAGAACGATAAAGTGTGGGCAGAATTTAGAGAATTATGCGATTCGTTTTTTGAAAAGAAAAAAGCATTTTTTAGTGTAGTACACGAAAAAATGGGAGTTATAAAAACTCAAAAACAAGAATTAATTGCAAAAGCAAATGCTTTGAAAGAAAGCAGTGACTGGCAAAAAACAGGTTTAGCTTTAATTAAATTACAAGACGCTTGGAAAAAAGTACCTCATGCAGGTGGTGATGAAACTAAATTATTCAATCAATTCCGTGCGGCTTGCAATCATTTTTTTGATGCGAAGAAAGCACATTTTGGTGCGGTTGACGCAAGCTATGATGCAAACTTAGTAGCGAAAGAAGAATTATTAAAAAAATTACAAGCCTTTAATTTATCAGAAGATTTAGCAGCTAACCACGCAGCCTTAAAACAGTTTTCAGCTGATTGGAATGCAGCGGGCATGGTGCCTATGAAAGATAAAAAACGTGTGAACGATACGTTTTATAATCGCTTAGATGAATTGTATGATAAAATGAATGTAAGTGCTACAGAAAAATTCATGATGCAATTTAAAACGAAGTTAGAGCGTTTATCTAATGGAGAAAGCCCTGAATTAGCATTAAAGAAAGAAGTAGAGTATTTCAAAAAACAAATGGATGAAATTCAAGGACGTATTAAAACATACGATAACAATTTAGGTTTCTTTAAATCGAGTAGTAAAGGTGTGAATCCTTTTATGAAAGAAATAGAAGATAAGATTAATGCAGAGAAACAAAAAATTGCTGAGTTAAACGAGAAACGCAAAATGGTAATGGCAGAGTTAAATAAACTCAAACCAGCCGAAATGGAAGCGAAGTAAAATAAAAAGCTATCACAAATGTGGTAGCTTTTTTTCCTAGAAAGAATATTCAAAATCTGGTTAATTAATAAATTGAAAAAGGATATAAACGAAAAAGCGAGCTGGACTATTTGCACTGAATGTAAGGGACGAGGCAAAAAAAACCAGAGGCTCCGCAAAAAAGTGCGGCTCCATTATCAAAATTCAATTGCTGAATTTGAAAAAACAAATGGAGAACGCCTTGCTCCTATTGCTCCTAAAAACCTCCGCTCCGCTGCATTTGTAATGCTGCGGTAATTAAATCACAATCTTTGGATTTAAAATTAGTTACGGAAAAACTTTGTAAATATCTTTTCGGTGAACAATTCTTGCAAAAATAACTTTATGATTTTCGTAAAAGAATCCTACGCGATAATCTGCAATTCTAACTCTGTATGCAGATTTATGTCCAACTAATTTTTTAAGATTTGGAACACGAGTTAAGTTGTCTGAATTTTCAATGATTTCAATTAATTTAACGAGGTTAGATTTAACTGACTTTAAACTAATGCGATTAATATCTTTCGAAAAGCTACTTAAATACTCAACCTGCATTAAGCTTTTAATTTTTGCATAATACTTTCCTTACTTACTTTTTTCGTTTTATCAACTGCTTTCAACATTTTAGAAAGTCCCATGTCTTCCAATTCCTCTTCAGTCATTGTCGCAGTTAAGATTCCTAGTTTATTTAACAAGTCATTAATAAACTTAAATTCAGTTTGGCTTTTAGGTGTTATTACCATTGCTTTCATATTACAAATATAAAAAAAATGCGCAAAATAAACAACAAAATCCACAACGCTTACCTAAAGCATAATTCCATTGCAAAAACATAATCCATTAGTTACCTTTGTTATGAAATAATAGAACGCCCTACAACTGTACTCAGGGTGAGAAGCTGATATAAAAAATTGAAAAAGGAGATAAACGAAAAAGCTAGCTGGACAATTTGCTCGGAATGCAAGGGACGAGGCAAAAAAAGCCAAAGGCTCCGCAAAAAAGTGAGGCTCCATTATCAAAATTCAATTGCGGAATTTGAAAAATCAAATAGAGAAGGCCTTGCTCCTATTCCTCCTAAAAGTCCTTTAGTTTCTTGCTTACATTGTTACGGAACTGGATTAGTCCATTCTAATAATCCTCCAATAGTAGATGTAATAAATTACCCACACGTTGCTATTATCGGTGCGGGTATTGGAGGCGTAGCTTTGGCGTTGGCTTGTATACATCGCGGCATTCCTTTTACATTATATGAACGTGATAATAACTTCGATGCCCGCTCACAAGGTTATGGACTCACCTTACAGCAAGCTACTAAAGCTATTGAAGCATTGGGTATTTTATCTTTAGAAAAAGGTGTCATTTCAACACGGCACGTCGTTCATACCACTGAAGGAAAAATAGTTGGAGAATGGGGCATGAGAAAGTGGCTACAATCAAACGTAAAAACTTTAACGAGACGAACTAATATGCATATTGCAAGGCAGTCTTTACGCTTAGCAATTCTTAAGCAACTCGATGAACGTTATGAAGTACAATGGGGACATCAGTTAATTGACATGAAAGAAAATGAGGATGGTATTAATTTAAGTTTTCAAGTAAACGGAAAAATAAAAAACGTCAAAGCTGATTTAGTGGTTGGAGCAGATGGCATTCGTAGCGCTGTTCGAAACTTACTAATTGGTGAGGATAGTAGTCCTTTACGTTATTTAGATTGTATAGTGATATTAGGTATTTGTCCTTTAGCAGCCCTCAAAGATGTTGATAATGAATTGCTAGATTCAGCCACAGTATTTCAAACGGCGAATGGTAATGAACGAATTTATATCATGCCTTATGATGCAGATTCGGTAATGTGGCAACTAAGTTTTCCGATGTCAGAAAAAGAAGCAAAAGAATTGAGTGCTAAAGGAGCTAAATTTCTGAAAGAAGAAGCTTACAAAAGAACTCAGTGGCACAATCCGATTCCTCAAATTTTAGCAGCTACTAAAGAAGATTTGGTTTCTGGCTATCCTGTGTATGATCGAGAATTACTGAAACCTGAATTATTAGAGAAATGTGGAAATGCCACATTGATAGGAGATGCGGCTCATCCCATGAGTCCGTTTAAAGGACAAGGCGCCAATCAAGCTTTATTAGATGCGCTAGCGCTAGCTAGAGGAATATCAAAAGCATGTGGCCCCTTATCCAAATGGAGAGAAATTGGAATTAGAAAAAGTGTATTAACGGAGTTTGAAGCAGAAATGCTAGAACGCAGTGCGACTAAAGTAAAAGATTCAGCAGAAGCTGCGCAATTTCTTCATTCCGAAATTGTACTAAAGGAGAGTAATCAGCCGAGAGGAAGCTGTGTAAAGAAAAAAGAGGTGTAAAGATTTCCTAAAGCATAGTGCCATTGCAAAAGTTTATGACATTAGCTACCTTTGTATTGAATAAAAACGCTCTTCGTACCTATAGCTATCGGTACCACTCAGGGTGACAAAAAAATAAAAACTAAAATAATGAACATAGAAATTTGGAGTGATGTGATGTGTCCGTTTTGCTATATAGGCAAACGCAAATTTGAAAATGCCTTAGCAAAATTTCCTCACAAAGAGAACATCAATATCATCTGGAAAAGTTTTCAGTTAGATCCAACAACTGTAACCGATCCAAGCTTAAATACGATTGACAACTTAGCTGAAAAAAAAGGTTGGAGCAAACAGCAAGCGCAAGAAACTACTGCACAGGTTACAGATATTGCCAAACAAGTAGGTTTGGATTTTCATTTCGAAAAAGCTGTAGTGGCTAATTCATTTGATGCGCATCGTTTATCACACTTGGCTAAAAAGTATGGTAAACAAAATGACCTAGAAGAAAAATTATTCTTAGCGTATTTTACCGAAGGTAAAAATACAGCAGACCACTCTACCCTATTACAAATTGGTAAAGACTTGGGCATACCTGAGCAAGAAATAACAACTGTTTTAAATAGCGATACGTTCACCAACGAAGTAGAACAAGATATTACCGAAGCACAACACATTGGTGTGCGTGGCGTTCCATTTTTTGTATTGGATAGAAAGTATGCCGTTTCGGGCGCTCAAGAATCTGAAACTTTTTTAGGTGCTTTAACTAAAGCCTATGAAGAACATGCAAATGGTATCATAGAACCAATTGCTAATAATTCTTCTTGTGGTTGCGCGCCAGAGGGGTGTAACTAACTTTTTGTGCCTCGTTACTTTTTTTCTTAGTCAATCTCTTACATAAAATGTGTCGAGAATTCATTTAAAAATTTAGCGCTTACTTTCTTTGTCTTCTTTAACTTTTTGTCTTGATACAAAAAGTTAGCAAAAAAATCAAGGCTTATTAAAATTTAGCTAAAAACTGCGCAGCATCAATCTGATAATTTGAAAGCGCTTCGCGAACAGCCCAAATTATCTTGGCTCATGCCAACGCTTTTGATGCCGCTTGTTTTGTACGCTAAATTTTAATAGGCCGTTGAATCCTAACGAAGTGTATTTTTTCATCTATATATACATCAGAAAATTAACTCATACTTTTTTATGCAGATTCCGCCTTTTAAATTTAACGATAAAAATAGAAGTGCTTTTAGCTAGGGCTTGTGCGACGATTTTATGCTGTCTGAGCCTGAGTTTTTCACGAGGGCGAGTTTCTAAAATCGGGAGAAAAAGTGCTTCGTAATTTTTGAGTTAAATTTAAGAAGCGGTGATTTTTCTTTGTTACTTTCTTTGCATGGGAGGCAAAGAAAGTAATCTATAAAATCACTTATCGGTAAAAACCCACCACCTATCAAATCAAACCCGCCATTTACTCATTGTTGAATTTTTTCGTTTTTATAGCTAGTACTTTTGTAATAGATAAAATTAACTATTATGAAACTACTACTACTTACTATCGCTAGTGCCTTTGCACTAAACACTTATTCTCAAGCGCCAACTATTCAATGGCAAACTAATTTAATGGGCACAGGTTGGGACGAATGCCATGCAATTATTCAAACAGCTGATGGCGGATATGCTGCTACTGGTGGAACGAACTCAAACGATGGGGATTTTATAGGTAGTAAAGGTGACCAAGATGGTTGGGTAGCAAAGTTAGATGCCTCGGGGACTGTCATATGGACAAAAAACCTAGGAGGTTCATCTCAAGACAGACTTTATTGTATAGCACAATCTACTGACGGAGGTTTGATTGCAGCAGGATACACAAAATCAAATGACGGAGACGTTTCTGGTAATCATGCGAACCAATATGGTCCATATTTTGAAGATGACTGCTGGATAGTAAAATTAGATGTAAATGGAAACATAGTATGGCAAAAAACTTTGGGTGGTTCTTGGGCGGAACAAGTTTGGTCTATAAAAGAAACATCAGATGGAGGATGTATTTTAGCGGCAACCTCACTTTCTGATGATGGTGATGTATCGAATCATCATGGAGTTGGAGCTAATCAAGATTATTGGATTATTAAATTAGATGCGAGTGGAACAATTCAATGGGAAAAATCCTTAGGTGGCTCTAGTGATGAATTTGTTTATTCACTGGACAAAACTTCAGATGGTGGTTACATTATTGCTGGGAGTTCTATGTCTATTGATGGCGACGTAACTCCTGTTGGACTTCCACTTTGGTCTTTTTCATGTTGGATTGTAAAACTAGATTCCAACGGTACTATTATCTGGGATAATTCATTTAATATTCAACAATCCTTAGTGCCAAAATGTATAATACAAACCTCCGATGGTGGTTATATTGTGGCAGGTAACTCGTCAACTTCTTCAAATTACTCTGGTGCTTTATTAAAAATAGATCAAAATGGAACATTTCAATGGAAAAAAACTTATGGAGGAACATCACATGATGAATTTAGCGGTATTGAAGAAACTTCAAATGGAGGTTTTATGATTATTGGAAATACAGAATCAAACGATGGAGATGTCAGCAACTTTTATGGAGGATATTATGATTGCTGGATCGTTAACACAGATATAAATGGCAATATAATTTGGGAGAAAAATTATGGAGGTTCATCTGACGACTATGCAAATTCAATTTGTAAAACAAATGATAATGGTTATATTATTTCTACTGTTTCAAATTCAATAGATTATGATGTTACATCAGCTTTGGGCAACAATAGTTATAATGCATGGGTTTTTAAATTAAATCCTCTTTCTGTTGGTCTTCAAGAAAATCAATTAACCAACATTGTCCTTTCTATTTACCCAAATCCAGCAAATGACATCATTCACATTGATACATCCACAAGTTTAGTTAATGAGTCATACTCTATTATAAACTCATTAGGGCAAACAATATTAAATGGGAAACTAGAAAACGAGCGTTCAACCATTGATGTACAAACATTACAATCAGGTATTTATTTTTTACAAATTGGTAGCAAGCAAACGCAATCGTATAAAATAGTTAAAAATTAAATGCATGTTTTTCACTTAGGTTCTCGACTACGCTCGAACTGACAAACTTTAACTAAAAAAGGGCTATCTCAATTACGAGATAGCCCTTTTTTAAAAATTAAATAATACTAATCCGCTAACAACGCTCTTGAAATCACAATACGCTGTACCTCGCTAGTACCTTCATAAATTTGAGTAATTTTTGCATCACGCATTAAACGTTCCACATGGTATTCTTTTACATAACCGTAACCTCCATGAATTTGAACAGCCTCTGTTGTAACCCACATAGCTACTTCAGATGCAAATACTTTTGCTTGCGCGCCTTCTTTTTCGCAAGGTAAACCTTGGTCTTTTAACCAAGCCGCACGGTAAATTAATAAACGAGCTGCTTCAATACGAGTAGCCATATCAGCTAATTTAAATTGAATAGCTTGATGCTGAGAAATTAATTTACCAAATGCTTTACGCTCTTTTGAATAAGCCAATGCTAATTCATAAGCACCATTCGCAATTCCCAATGCTTGTGAAGCGATACCGATACGGCCACCGCCTAAAGTTTTCATCGCGAATTTGAAACCAAATCCTTCTTCACCAATACGATTTGCTTTTGGAACCTTTACATCTGTAAACATTAAAGAGTGAGTATCACTTCCGCGAATACCCATTTTATTTTCTTTAGGACCTACCACAAATCCTGGCATTCCTTTTTCAATAATTAAACAGTTAATTCCTTTGTGCCCTAATTCCACATTAGTTTGAACCATTACTAAATAAATAGAAGCACTGCTTCCGTTAGTAATCCAATTTTTTGTACCATTTACTAAATAATGGTCGCCTTGATCGATAGCCGTAGTGCGTTGAGATGTAGCATCACTACCTGCTTCTGGTTCTGACAAGCAAAATGCACCTATCACTTCACCTTTAGCCAAAGGCACTAAATATTTTTGTTTTTGTTCTTCGTTACCAAAATGCTCTAATCCCCAACATACTAATGAGTTATTTACACTCATTACCACACTAACCGAAGCATCTATTTTAGAAATTTCTTCCATTGCTAGCACATATGAAATAGCATCCATACCGCCACCGCTGTATTTCGGGTCAACCATCATTCCTAAAAAACCCAATTCTCCAAGTTTTTTAACTTGTTCTGCTGGAAATTTTTGGTGTTCATCTCTCTCAATTACTCCTGGTTTGCAGTCGTTTTGAGCGAAATCTCTTGCTGCTGCTTGAATCATCAATTGCTCTTCTGTTAGTTGAAATTGCATGGTTGTATGTTTTAAATAGTTGAACGAATTATACTCACAAAAATAGAAGATATTTCCAATTATCAAGTCTAAATCGTCGATTTGTTAAAATTATTTTGTTGAGAGAATTTCAATAATTGTCCCAAAAAAGAAACAATTCTAAGTAATTTTAGTTTAAAATGGAGCAAAAAAAATTAAAAATACTAGGTTTAATGAGCGGCACATCTTTGGATGGGCTCGATTTAGCTTTATGTGAATTTAGTGAGCAAAATAAGACGGTATCGTTTAAATTACTAGCCTCCAAAACCATTGCCTACGAAGCAGTATGGAAAGAACGTCTGCAAAATGCCTTTGATTGTAGTGCCGAACAATACTTTAAACTCCACAGTTTGTATGGCGAATTTATAGCCGAAAAAGTGAACGATTTTTTAAAGGAAAATAACCAAACAGCCAATTACATTGCTTCTCACGGCCATACCATTTTTCACAGACCTCAACTTGGCTTTACGACTCAAATGGGCTGCGGAGCAACGATAGCAGCAAAAGCAGGCGTTGATACCGTTTGCGATTTTAGAAGTATAGATGTGGCGTTAAACGGACAAGGTGCGCCATTAGTTCCTATTGGTGATAGAGATTTATTCCCTGAATCAGAGTCTTGCTTAAACATTGGTGGTATTGCTAATATTTCCTTTACCAAAAATGGTAATACAACGGCTTTTGATATTTGCATTGCTAATATGGCTTTAAATTATTTAACCGAAAGCATTGGCAAGTCTTATGACGATGGCGGTGCTTTAGCCGCATCTGGAAAAAGCAATGGAGAATTATTACAATACTTATTAGATTTAAATACACATCAACAATCGCTTGGAAGAGAATGGTTTGAGCAGCATTTTTTACCAATTTTAAATTCCTCAACTATTTCGTTAAATGATAAACTAGCAACTTGCGTGGAATATATGATGTTTCATATCAGCTCCATTTTAAAGCATGAACATTTAAATTCGGTTTTAATAACAGGTGGAGGTGCTTACAATACATTTTTTATTGATAGATTAAAAGCAAACTATAATGGCGAGATTCATATTCCGCCAGATGATGTGATACAATTTAAAGAAGCCATTATATTTGCGTACTTAGGATATTTAAGAGTGAATGAAACTATTAATACTTTAAGTTCAGTAACAAAAGCTAGCAAAGACAGTATTGGGGGAGCTGTGTACATAAGTAAACAATAGTGTCCCGCGGATAAAGCAGATTAACGCAGAAAAAAATTAAACCACATAGAGAAATAAAATCTGCGGTCATCAGTGAGATTTGCGGGAAATAAAAAAACAAAACAAATGAATTATCTATTAGTATTTATTGGCGGCGGACTAGGAAGCTTAGTACGGTTTTTAATAGCCATATTATTTGGTAAAACTACCTTATCACTTCCTTTGGCAACCTTATCATCTAATATATTGAGTTGCCTTATTTTTGGAACTATTATTTATGTGTATCAAGAAAAAAATTTAATTCCCGATAACTATAAGCACTTAGTATTAATTGGCATATGTGGTGGATTAAGCACCTTCTCAACCTTTAGTTACGAAACCTTTGAATTAATAAAACAAGGTATGACTGTTTGGGCTATAATAAATATTGCTGTAAGTTGTATTCTTTGCACAGGTATATTTTTTATGTTTGCAAAGTGATAAAAAAAAGCCGCTCGTTGAGCGGCTTTTTTTTTCAAATTCAAAAGTCTATTTTTTCTCTGCTTTATATTCTTTTTCCATTTGCTTCACAATATCTTTCACTTGCTCTGTTCCAATACGTTTAGCTTTAATACGTTTATTCCTATCCAACATATAAATAACAGGGGTAGAATAAATATCATATTTTTCTTTAATATTATTGATATGAACACCATCATATACATTTATCCAATCTAATTTATTTTCAATTATATATTTTCTGTATTTTTCATATTCTTGTTGCGTGTAAACGCTAAAAACTTTAATGTCATAACCTTCTTTTTTTAAAGTATGGTATTCTTCAATTAACTTAGGGATTTCTGTTTTACAATGTCCGCAATCTACATCCCAAAATACTAACATAATATAATCAGCTTTTACTCCGTAAAGTGGTACAAATAATTGCGCTAAATTTTGAGCATTATCGTAATATAATTTTGTTGCACCAGCACTTGTTTTTACTGTATCAAAACCCATCTTTGCAATTTGTTTATGACCAATTGTATCAATCATTAATAAATCAGGAGCTTGACTGCCTAACAATAAAGGTTTTAAAATATCGCCACGCTCTTTAATTTTGGCAATCGTTGCTTCATCATAAACCTCTTTTGCCATACCAGTTCTAATGTACTTATCAATCACATGCACAAACACTTTATCAAAACCCATTAGTTTAGATGACTCTGAAGTAAACAAGAAATGAGCAATTAATAATTTTTGCATCATGGTTCCCGCTTTAGTTTTGGCCATAAATCTATCAATTTCAGCGCTCATAGTATCTGGATGCTGAACAATCACATTATTAAAATATTTCTTTAAACGATCTGAGAAAAATGGGGTACGCATAATACCATCATCTTGAAGATTAACACCATCCCAATAGTGATTTTTATAGTAATTATAAATGTACATACTATCTGGTCTTCCGTTTGAAGCTTTAGGAATATCCTTTGCTTCTTTTTCCATTTTTAAATTAATAACATCTCCTACAAAAGTTCCTTTATGTGACTCCAAAAATGCATTTTCATAAGTAATCACTGTTTCGTTTAATACTTTTCCTTTTTCCATCATAAAGGCAGCTGAATCTTTTGCGTTCATGCCTTTTGTTTTACTTTTTACATCAGCATACTCTTTGTTTTTAGCTGTAATAAATTTGATGTAAGCAAAAAAATCATCATTTTCCTTATGAGTTACACATTTTAAATTTTTAACCAAATCAGCCGTATCTGTACTCATCGTCATCTTTTGATTATTGTCGCTAATAAAAAAATCGAAATAACGAGCCTTATCCTGACTCACCAAATAGTAAATACCTTTCTCTAATGTTTTTGGACCTTTAAATACGATATTACCTTTTACTACTTTTTTACAAGTATCAGCTAAATAGGATTTATCAAATTGATAAAAAGCCAAATACATCACTGAATCTTTACAATTTTTAAAATTGATTCGGATATCGTGCCCAGACTGAGCATAAGTTGATGTGATAATGGATAATAAACTAAAACTTAATAGTAACTTTTTCATAGACATTAGTTAAATAGTATTCAAAAATAAGGATTTTATTGAGTTATCTGCTTTCAAATTTAAATCCAATAACTATTACAATATATTTAAAATTTGTTAAATGAGTGAAATAGGTAAAAGTAGTAAGTGACAGGTGAATATTGGATAGTAAACTGATCAAAATTTTAATCGATTGATTTTTTATTATAAATCATATACCCAAAATGGAAGAAAAACGAGAAACTATTATCATTTCTATCATAATAATTTACACCCACGCTTATGGGACCAATAGGGGTGTGATAAACTAAGGAACCCATTCCCAGAAAGTGCCTATATAAAAATGGTGTACTATAAGTTGCCTTATTATCTGAAGTTTTTAAAATAGATAATACCGGTTGAAATAAATAGCCTTCAAATCGTATATCTAAATTTTTATAGGGTGTAGCAATAGCTTTTAATCCGCCTGCTAAATACTGATGGGCTCGATAATCATCTATAAATAATGTTTGACTCTCTGGAATTGGATTAAAAGAAGGAGCAGATAAAATAGAGGCCTGATAATTTCTAAAAAAATCTTGAGATGAATAAACACCTTCTGCAAAAACACCAATTTTAAAATATTTAATGGGTTTAATGTATTCATCGATCGTAATTTTAAAATTAAACCAATCATGCCCCGGTCCATTTATCATTTGAACCGTATCAACTGTAGTAGAACCGGGATAATAACTCTCAACTCCACTCACTATCTTTGCTCTCACTAAAATATTGGTCCCTTCAGATGCATACTGCTTTCTGTTTAAAGTATTAATTTGATAAGATAATTGTCCGTAACCAAAATCAAATATACTCACGTCGCTTGTATCTAATCTCTTAAATTGATCTGATTGGTAATACTTATTTATCCACTCACTCCCACCTCCTGTTAAAACTATTTTACCTATATTACCAACTGGTGCTCCAATATTTAATTCTCCAAATATATCTTCCTGAACTAAATAAGCAGGTTTTTCAAAATCATAAAACAAAGCGCTACTTTTATAATAATCCCATCTTGAAATAGTAAAAGATGGCTCTATATAAAACGGCACTTTAGTTGGAAATTCAAGTCTAATTTTAGTTAAAGAACTTGAATTTAATTTACCTAAATAACCATTAGCATAGGCTGTAAACCCAATTTTTCCAATATGATTATATTGGACTGCTAAAAAAAAGTTACTAATAGGACGATTAGATAAATTGCCTCCAATGTCAAAAAACAAATGCTTGTCCCTTTTAGTGTTTAAAGTTAGGGTATACTTTCCTGTAGTTGTATCTAGTTTGGTGGTAGGGTAAGCCGACTTAATTTTTTCATCCGCCATTAATCTAAAATACTGGCGCTTTAACTGTTTAAATGTAATAGGCTTTCCTTTGTTAGAAATACTTTTAGATACAAATTTTTGCATTTTAAGGCTTACTCCTTGTATAAAAATTTTATCATAAACCATTTTTGAAACTTGCACTTTTTCTCTGAATACTTTTCGTTTAGCATTCAGTTGTTCAGCGTCCTCAAAATTTGTAATACAAGTTTTTATTTTAGGCATTTGTCTCATAGTGGATACATAACCACTATCAATCAGCTGTTGAATAGCATCGAAATTAAAAATACTTACATCTGCCCAAGGTTGAATAATAATACCGTTTTCGCAAACAGGATTAAAATTGCTCTTATTCATCAACATGTTTCTAAGTTGTAAATACAAATTATCATCACTTGGCATTTGAGAATTTTCAGTAACAGAACTTCCAATCATAAAATCAGGATACAACTCTTCATACATCACATTAGTAGGAAAATTATTATACAAACCTCCATCAAACAATAAAGCACTATCAATTGAAATTGGCCTAATATAAAATGGATAACTCATAGAAGCTCTTATGGCAGAAGGCATATCGCCATCTCTAAAAACAACACTTTGCTTTTTTTCGATATCAGAGGCTACACATCTAAATGGCACTAATAAACTATCAAAATTATAATGAGAAGCTGCGTTAGCAGGAGCAAACGTTTCCATTAAATAAAAATCAATTGGCACCGAATTAATTAAATTAGTAGCTAGGTTACTTAATAAACTTTCATTTAAATTTAATTTTAAAGTTCTCCAAGAAGCATAATCATCTCTTTTGCGAACAAAATATCCAAATTTAGGAGACATTTCTCCTTTTGTTAAGTCGGAAAAAGCTTGTTCTTTTACCATTCTCTCAATTTCAAGAGGAGAATATCCAGAGGCATATAAACCACCAATAATACTGCCGATTGAAGTACCTGCAATACAATTAACGGGGATGTGGTTTTCTTCTAAAGCTTTTAAAACGCCAATATGTGCAATGCCACTAGCTCCGCCTCCACTCATAACAAAACCAACCTTTTGAGCAGATGAGTAATAAAAAGTAAACAACAACACAAAACACAAAAGTTTGTGGTAAACCGTAAATATTTTACTGATAATTGTCAACTCTCACAAATTTACCTTAAAATTTTAATGGAAACTACAAAGTTTAAATTTCACTTAAAATATTTTATATACTGAAATATTTTACTTACTTAGCAGATTATAGACCTTGTCTTTATTAGATTGTGATTAAATATATTACTAAAAAAATATTATACAGCATTTTGGTCTTATACGGTGTAATTACCGTTATATTTTTCTTGTTTAATGTATTGCCTGGAGATCCTGCTACTATTATGCTTGGGCAAAGAGCTAACAAAGATGCCATTGAAGCTATTCATAAAGATTTAGGTACTGATAGGCCAATTATGGAGCAATATGGCTTGTATTTAAACGATTTATCGCCTATTTCTATCCACAATAACACTAACAACCAAAGTATTTGGTTCTTAAGTCCAGAAAAATATAGCTGGAAACCCTTATTTACCATAGGAACTAACAAATCGATTGTCATAAAACTGCCTTATTTAAGGCGTTCATACATCACTAAAAGACGTGTTGCTGATATTATTATAGAAACATTACCAGAAACAGCCGTGTTGGCTTTTACCTCCATCGTTATTGCATCCATTTTTGGGATATTTTTGGGTATAATTAGCGCCATAAAACGTAATACCATTTATGATAAATTATCATTAGTATTAGCCGTATTAGGAATGGCAGCGCCTTCGTTTTTTGTGGGTTTAATCATTGCTTGGTTATTTGGTTATGTTTTAGCCGATTACACAGGACTTTCACCAACAGGTAGTTTGTATGATATCGACGTTTGGGATGGAGAAAAATTAAAGTTGAAAAACTTAATTCTACCTTCTATTACATTAGGAATTAGGCCGCTTGCTATTGTGGTTCAATTAATGAGAAGTTCATTATTAGACGTGATGAGTCAGGATTATATTAGAACAGCCAAAGCAAAAGGTTTAACGATGTATGCCATTATTATCAAACACGCTTTAAAAAATGCTTTAAATCCTGTTGTTACAGCAATCTCTGGGTGGTTTGCTGGATTAATGGCAGGAGCTGTATTTGTTGAATATATTTTTAGCTGGAAAGGTATTGGATACGAAGTATTTGAAGCTTTAACAAAAAATGATTTACCAGTAGTAATGGGTGCTACTTTAATATTTGCTGCTATATTTGTGATTACCAATATATTTGTAGACATCGCTTACGGTTTATTAGACCCACGTGTTAGAGTAAAATAATGAGTAGACAAAAAATAGTTGCCGGAAACTGGAAAATGAATAAATCGCTACCAGACGCGAAAATGCTTGTAGAAATGATTACAAATCAGGTAAATGATTTTGATGAAGTAACCAAAATAATTATCCCACCATTTCCTTATTTAAATACCATTGGCGAGCAACTTGCGAAAAAAGAAAACTTTTTTTTAGGCGCACAAAATTGCCACACAAACGCTAACGGAGCGTTTACTGGTGAAGTAAGCGCCAATATGTTAAACTCAGTTGGATGCCATTATGTATTAGTGGGCCACAGCGAAAGAAGGCAATATTTTAAAGAAAAAGAAGCTGACTTTATTTTAAAAATTAAAGAAGCTCTTAAAAATAATATTTCTCCAATTTTTTGCATAGGAGAAACTATTCATGAACGTAAAACGGATAATCATTTTAAAGTGATTACTGAACAATTAACCACCGTATTAAAAGAATTTTCAGTTACTGAATTTTCAAAATTTATCATTGCTTATGAACCAGTTTGGGCTATAGGTACTGGAGAAACGGCAACCGCTGCTCAAGCTCAAGAAATGCACGCATTTATTCGCGGTATTATTACAAATATTTACGATTCAAATATAGCAAGTAATGTATCTATATTATACGGCGGTAGTTGTAATGCTCAAAACGCCCAAGAATTATTTGCTTGTAAAGATGTTGATGGTGGTTTAATTGGCGGCGCTTCTTTAAACGCTGATGATTTCTGTAAGATCATTTTTTCTTTTTAAATAAACATCATAAATACAACAATAGTTAGGTTTTTGGGCATTCTAGCCTTGTTAAAATTAACTACACAAGACCTTTTAACGCTTAATACCCTAAAGGAATTTGTCATTTATCTGATAAATTATAGCAGTTATTAGAAAAAACCTATCAATTACTCATTTATTAAAATTTGTCAAAATAGAATCGTTAAATTTGAATTACCTAAAACTATATTTTATGAAAAAAATTCTGCTCATTTTACTTACTTCACTCTTTGCAAATACATCACTATTATTTTCACAGACAAATGTTAGTGGAGGTATTTTCACCAATACAATATGGCAAAAAATCAACAGTCCATATATCGTTACGGATACCGTAGTTGTATTTCCAGGAGTGACTTTAACCATTGAACCTGGCGTTACAGTTAAATTTGATTCAGGAGAAATTTTAGAAATAAGAGGTACTTTAGTAGCATCTGGAAACATTACAGACACTATTTGCTTCACATCAAATTCACCATCACCTTCCATGTCGGATTGGAATGGAATTAAAGTTATTGGAACCACAAATCCACTTGGGGTAGGTAACCAAGTAACAATGGAATATTGTAAAGGACTTTACGCTAATAAATTTATAGATTTAGATCTTGCGTACCACGGCCCCTATATATTTAAGCATTGCTACTTTGCATATAATAATCAAGTAAACTACGATGGAGGTATGCCATCAACCACATTTGATAATTGTTATTTTACAGCTAATAATAATGCATTAACCTACTGTCAATTTGCTAGTAGAGTAAGTAATAGTTCTTTTATAAATAACTTCAATGGAGTAAACGGTATAAAACAGATTGACACCTGCTTTTTTTCTGGTCATTCAGGTATAGCTTTATCACCTTACGGCAAAACAACAGGCTCAAGGGTAATTAACAATAATATTGGAGTTAGTTGTTTGTTTAATGGTGCAAATAACTCATTTACGGGTAACGAGGTTACCAATAATTTAACAGGAGTTGAGATTCTATCATACTTTAATGGTTCTATTACATTTACAAATAATACAATTTGCAATAACACCAACTACAACATCAAATTACTAACATCATCAAATGCGGATCTTTCTTTAAATTGCTGGTGTTCGAACAATATTTCTCAAATAAAATCAACCATTTTAGATGCTCAAACAAACATATCATATGGCCTAGTAAATATCAGCCCCCTTGCTGTGTCTTGCAGTAATTTAACTGTTGGATTAAATGAATTAAACAAAAAAACAAACTCAACAGTTAATTTATTTCCAAATCCATTCATTCAAAATACAACTCTTGAATTTGAAAATTTAAATAACAATGATCATTTCCTAGATATCTACGATAGTAAAGGTTTGTTTGTTAACACAATAAAAAATAGCACAAAAAATCGTTTCGATATTAATAGAAATAATTTAAATAGTGGCTTGTATTTATATATTCTTAGAGATGGTGAGAATGTTGTTGCCAAAGGGAAATTTATTGTACAATAGTATCTATTAAGATTGTTTTTTCTTTTTTTATTTCAAGAAATAATTACGCATGATTGCGAATAAAAGAATCGTCGTATAAATGCAGATTCGTATATTCGTATCTTAATTCGTAATTACCAAAAATGGACTACATTCAATATTCATTTACCATTACTCCTGCTGAACCAGGCTCTGATATTTTAATTGCTTTATTAGCTGACTTAGGTTTTGAAAGCTTTACCCAAAACGACACCGGCGTTGATGCTTACATACAAGAAGAATTTGAAAATGAAATTTTAGTGAAGGAATTATCTTTTGAAGATTTTACATTTTCATATGTAAAAACTGTTATTCCTAAAACCAATTGGAATGAGGAATGGGAGAAAAATTTTAATCCAGTATACGTGGATGATTTAGTTTGCATCAGAGCACATTTTCATCCAGTGGCAGAAAACATTAAACATGACATTGTAATTACTCCTAAAATGAGTTTTGGAACTGGACATCATGATACAACTTGGTTAGTAAGTAAAACCATGTTTAGTATTCCATTTACAAACACTCATGTTTTGGATATGGGTTGTGGCACTGGTATTTTAGCAATTTTAGCAAAACAACTAGGCGCTACAAAATTATTGGGAATTGACATTGATGAATGGAGTATTGAAAACTCGATTGAAAATGCAGCAATCAATAACGCTTCGGATATTGAATTTAAAAAAGGAGATGCGTCTTTACTTCCTGCGCAAGAAACCTTCGATGTGGTTTTAGCCAACATTAATAAAAATGTATTAAAAAAGGATTTACCTTCATACTTCACCTGTTTGAAAAAAGGAGGCTACTTATTATTAAGCGGCTTTTTTACAGCTGATGTAGAGGAATTGAAACAATTAGCCACAACTATTGGCTTTAGCTTTGAAGAAAGCTATAACAAAAATGAATGGGCTGTTATTAAGTTAAGAAAATAAAATTATTGCAATGAATTATACTAAACTCTCTCAAGAGCATATCAATTCGCTACAACAAATTGTAGGTAAAGAAAATGTTTATACAGATTATGAAAATTTAGAAAAATATGGTCAGGATGAAACTGAAGATTTTATTTTTAAACCCGAAGTAGTCGTTAAGCCCAAAACCGTTAGTCAAATTTCAGAAATTTTGAAATTAGCTAATGCTTATAAAATACCAGTAACTGCGCGTGGTGCAGGTACAGGTTTAAGCGGCGGAGCTTTACCAATACATGGTGGTATTATTATTAGTATGGAATATTTCAATAATATCTTACACATCGATGAACGTAATTTACAAGCCACTGTTGAGCCAGGAGTTATTAATTATATTTTTCAGGAAGAAGTAAAAAAAGTTGGTTTGTTTTATCCACCTGATCCAGCTAGTTGGGGGAGTTGTTCGTTAGGTGGCAATGTAGCGCACAGTAGCGGCGGACCAAAGGCAGTGAAATACGGCACAACAAGAGATTATGTATTGAATATTGAAATGGTTTTACCAAACGGTGATATTATTTGGACAGGTGCAAATACGCTTAAATATTCTACAGGATATAACTTAACGCATTTAATGGTGGGTAGTGAAGGCACGTTAGGAATCATTACTAAAATAGTTTTTAAATTAATTCCTTTACCAAAACATGATTTACTCATGTTAGTTCCTTTTACTTCAGCTGAAAAAGCATGCGAAGCTGTTGGCGCAACATTTAGAGCAGGCATTACGCCAAGTGCTATGGAATTTATGGAACGCGATGCTATTGATTGGAGCATTAAATATGCAGGTGAAGTTAATTTTGAAATTAAACCCGAATGGCAAGCTTTATTGCTGATTGAAGTTGATGGTAATAATATGGATGTGTTATTTAACGACTGCGAAACCATTAGTAATATTATGACCGAACATGGTTGTGATGAAATTTTAATGGCCGATAGTGCGGAACAAAAGGCATCACTTTGGAAAATAAGACGTAAAGTGGGAGAAGCGGTAAAAAGTAATTCGGTTTACAAAGAAGAAGATACCGTTGTACCAAGAGCAGAATTACCTGTTTTATTGAAAGGTGTTAAAGAAATTGGTTCAAAATACGGATTTAAAAGTGTGTGCTATGGACATGCGGGTGATGGAAACTTACACGTAAACATTATTAAAGGAGATTTATCGGATGATGTTTGGGAAACAGAACTTCCAAAAGGAATTGTTGAAATATTTGAATTGTGCAAAAAACTAGGTGGTACCATTAGTGGCGAACATGGTATTGGATTAGTTCAAAAAGACTATTTATCTATTGTGTTTCCAGAGTATCAATTAGAATTAATGAGAAATATTAAAAAATTATTTGATCCAAACATGATTTTGAACCCTGGCAAGATGGTGTTTTAACCCCATCTTATTATTAGAATTATATGAGGATTAAGTAATAAAATACTTCATAAATGCCTTATTTAATGGGACTAAACCCATAAAGTTGAAAAATGAATAGGTAAGATAATTAGGAAATAAATTTTGTAACTAACTGAATTTTAAATACATTTGAATAAACCATAAAAACAAACACATGAAAAAAACTTTACTTTCTTTATCAATATTATTTAGTCTAGGTGCAAGTGCACAATTGACGCAAGCAAATCATGCACCAACTGTTGGCAATAACTACGAGATATTTCAGTGTGATACTGCTGGTGTAACTGGTGGAGCAACTGGAGCTGCTGCAACTTGGAATTTCACTTCAGTTAACACAACTACAGCCGCAGTGCAAAAATTCTATACAGTAAGTGCTGCAAATGCTTCTTATCCATCTGCAGATGTATCTGTTACTGATTCAACTGCTAATACTTCATATTTTAAATCAAGCGCAAGTGATTTAGATTTCTATGGTGGCGATATCGCATTTGGTACAATTAGTGGGACATTACTATATACAACTCCTGCTAAATATGCAACATATCCTATGAATCTTAATTCTACAATCACATCTTACCCTACAGGTTCTGTTACAGCATTAGGAAGCACAGGCCCGATTGGTGGTACTGTAACCGTAATTGCTGATGGTACAGGTACTTTGAATTTAGATGTGCCGGGTGCAGCAGCAGGAACTACGTTAAAATCTTTTACAGATATCGTTCGAGTTAAAACGGAAGAAACATTACTTGGTAACATTTCATTATTTGGCGGCCTGTTAACAGTAACAATTGATGTTAAACGATTAAATTATGACTACTATTCTCCAAGTGCATCAAAAGCTCCTCTTTTCTCAATAGCAAATACAAACTTCACTTTAACACCAGCTGCTGGTTCACCAACAGTTAATACCATAAAATCTGTAACAGTTCAAAGAGATTATAATGTTGTTAGTATAACTGAATCTAAAAAAGCATCTATCGAATTATCAGTATACCCTAACCCAGCTGCAACTGTAATTAACTTTGCTACAACAAGCCCTGAAGCTACCAAAGTAATAGCATTTGATGTTACTGGTAAATTAGTAGATACTGAAGTATTAGAAATGGGTAAAGCTAAAATGAACTTAACAAATATATCAAGCGGCATGTATATTTATCATGTGGTTGACAAAAACAATCTGGTTTTAAAATCTGATAAATTTAACGTCAGTAAATAACTTTTTTTCAAATCAAAACAAAGCCTTATCTTTACTTAGAGATGAGGCTTTGTTTTTTTATAGTAGTTAGCATATTTATTTTTCATTCCTGTTCAAACGAAACAAAGGAAGTTAAAACTGTAAAAGTAAGTACGCCGCAAGATTTAGAAAAAGAAACAGTTAAGCAACTAAATTCTTATCTGCTCAAAGATTCAATAATCACCATTGATTCCATTCCATTAACTTGTTACCGGTATTTTAACCCTCAATACAACAGCAAACTTTTATGGTTTGATAAAAGTAAACTCAATCCTAATGGCGATAGTTTATTAAAACTGATTGAAAAGAGTATGTATTACGGTTTAATACCTAATAATTACCATTTCATCAACATCCAACGTCAGCTCGATTCTATTGAAACCAACAAAACAACTATTAATGTTACAGCACTAGTTTCTGCCGACTTGTTATTAACCGATGCTTATTTCTTAATGGGTGCTCATTTAAATAAAGGACGATTTTATACAGATAGTTTATTACTTCAAACTAACTTCCACAAACTAGACAAAGGTTGGGACAGTGTTTTAGTGAGTGCATACAAAAAAAACAATTTAAAAGCAGGTCTAGATTCATTAGAACCAAAATTTTATAATTACCGAATGCTAAAAAAAGAATTAGCTACGATATTAAATAACCCAACATTATATCAAGTTGATTCCATCCCTTTTGTCACAGAAAAAGATACTATTGTTAAACTAAAACTTATTAAGAAGAGTTTAATCAAACAAGGTTTATACGACAGTACTATAATGGCTAACGATAGCATTAAATTAGCAAAGGCTTTAAATAAGTTACAAAAAAAATGGTTCATTCAACCTGATGGAAAAATAGGAAAATATACCACTCAAGCATTTTCTTATAACCGCGAAAAAATCATTAAACAAATTTGTATGGCTATGGAACGCTGGCGTTGGGAAACAAAATTCCCTGAAAAATATGCGTTCATTAACATTCCTGCATTTTGGTTAACCGTTTTTGAAAAAGATACTGTCGTGATGCAATCGGCTGTGGTTTGCGGTAAGCCAGATCATCAAACCCCTATTTTAAAAAGTAAAATAGACCATATGTTAATTTATCCATATTGGAATGTTCCTATAAGTATTGCCACCAAAGAAATTTTACCAGCAGTACAGCACGATACATCTTACATTAGAAGAAAAAACTTTGAAGTATTAGGCGCTGGCGATAAAGTTTTGGACTACACAAAAATACCTTGGAGAAAATATACCAAAGATTATTTACCAGTGAGATTTAGACAACGTATTGGCGAAGAAAATAGTTTAGGCGTTGTAAAATTCAATTTTCATAATCCTTTTGGTGTGTATTTGCACGACACTAATTCTAAACGTTATTTTAAAACGAGTTCTCGTTCACAAAGCCATGGCTGTATTCGTTTAGAAAACTTTATTGAATTTGCCGATTTTTTAATTAGAGATGACAGTGTGCATTACACTCATGATAGTTTACAAGTATATTTTACAAAACAAGAACAAAAGAAAATTAAATTAAAAAAAGCATTGCCCATTTTTACTCGTTATTACACCGCACATGCTGATAGCACAGGACTAAAACTCTATATTGATGTATATAGAAAAGATGAGGACATGATGAACTTGATTTATAAATAGAACTGATGAAAGATGAAAGATTTATGATATTCAATTAAAATAATCTTATGTCTTTAATCAATTACTGTGCTACTCCTTCTTTAAATCCTACCGCACTCATACAAAACCAACCAACAACCTTTACTTTATCAGAAGTTGTATTTTTAATGTTTGTTTTAATGTTTTCGGGACTTGTTGCAAATAAACCTGAATTTGTAGTTTGCGCTTGAACTTGAGTCAAAAAATTATAAGTTTCTAAATCAATAGAATGGATTTCAGTACGACACACATCAAATTTTTGAAATAATTCACCTCTAGGTGTAATTCCTTCTGCAATTGGCGGAATAAATGGAAATCCATCAGCACCAGCACCGTAACTACCGTCTATACAAATATTTATATCACCCCCTTTATTAAAAAATACGCCATTTCTGAATGATTTAATCCAGTAATAATCTGTCGTATCACCAGGTACATCAAAACCTAAAAATGCAAACTTATAACCAGCGGGGGCATTTCCTAATCCTCCTCCTTCATCAAACTTAGATACTAAACTATCTACACGAGCTGTGCGTTTCATGCTAGAGGTAGCTTTAAATACATTATTTTGATGAATTACAGTTAACTCATAACTACGTCCAATTCTACCAAGCGTGTCGGTGGTTGCCAAATTGTATAAATAATTTCCATCGCCATTACTATCGGTAAAAGAATAACTAACGCCAGAAGTTAAATCTTTTACTGTAACCGTTGCGCCAATAATAGGCTCATTTGGTTTTTGACTAAAATAACCATCCGTGTAGGTTAATCGTACCTTTTGTTGCAATTGCATATCGTTAATAAACGCATCAATAGTTACAATTGGATCGCCTTCATCTAATTTAACTTGTATCACATCTTCACAAGAGGTAAAGCTAATAACAGTTAGTAAAACAAAAAATAATTTAAGAGTCTTCATCATTCTATATTTAAAAAATTAAAATTTAAAATTGTAAGTAATCGCTGGAACGATTGATGCAATAACAGAATAACGAACTGCTTCCGTGTTTACTGGATAATCAGGATTGTTTCTAAAATAAATAGAGAACGCATTTCTTCTATTGTACAAATTATATACACTTAATACCAATGCATGCTTACGCCCTTTTTTGTTATTAGGAGATAAGTTCCAAGTAACACCAACATCAGCTCTGTGATAAGCAGTGTTGCGGTAATTATTACGTTTGTTATCAGTATTATAAGGAATCACGTATCCTTGAAGTTCTACTTTAGCTGTTGGGAAAGTGGCTGGTGTACCCGTTTGATAAACAAAGTTGGCAGAAAAACTGAAACGTTTGTTTAAATCAAAAATTAAAACCGTGTTTACATTATGTGTTCTATCATACTTAGATAAAAACCATTCTTCGTTACTAATACCTCTAACCTGACGTTCTGTTTTTGATAAGGTATAGCTTACCCAGCCTGTAAATTTGCCTTTTGCTTTTTTCAAATATAATTCAAAACCATAAGCGCGTCCTTTACCTTGTATTAAATCAGATTCTAATCGTGCGTTTAATAATAAGTTAGCATTATCCACATAATCTAATTGGTTTTGCATGTCTTTATAATAAATCTCTGCCGATGTTTCAAACATATTATCTTTAAAGTTGCGGAAGTAACCTAAAGTAATTTGATCCGAAATTAAAGGCTTTACATTATTCGTTACGGGTGTATAAATATCTAATGGTGTAGATGCGGCTGTATTAGATACAATATGTAAATACTGCGACATACGGTTGTAACCTAATTTAACTGAGCTCTTATCATTAATAGTATAATTAACTGCTAAACGTGGTTCAGGCATATTATAGCTGGCAATATTTTTTCCATCGGCAATTTTTTCTTCCTTATCCAATGGTTTGCTTTCATTTGGAATCGTATCGCGGTAAGTGTATTTAGTGCCTTTACCAATATAGTTAAAGAAAGACCATCTTAAACCGTATTGCAAAGTAAAACGGTTAGATAACTTTTGCTCATTATCAATATATGCAGCATATTCTACGCCATATTGCTTATCTAAACTAATATTTGATTTATCTCCATTTGCGGACGTGATAATTGCCTCACCCGGTTTAAACGTATATAAAATAGCCTGCGCACCAAATTTAATAGTGTTTTTGTTATTCAAATAATAGGAAAAATCTGGTTTGAAACTGTAATTGATAATGTTTGATTTCCATTCAAATTTTTGAGAGTTCCCTTCATTTTTAAATCCTAACTCATAATTATAGTTACTATAAAACGTCGTTAAGTTCATAAACAACTTACTATTAAAAATATGGTTCCAACGAATGGTTCCTGTAGTGTTTCCCCAATTAAATACAAAGCCTGCGCCAAATACATCTCTTCCCAAGTAACCGCTTGCAAACACGGTATTCTTGTCGTTAATTCTCCAATTTAATTTGGCAGTTAAATCATAAAAATAAAATTTAGCGTTTTTTAAATCTGGCTGACGTTTTGCTAAAAAAGGTTTTGCTAACACATCAATATAACTTCTACGACCAGCTACAATAAACGAAGCTTTATCTTTAAAGATAGGTGCTTCGATAGATAAACGGCTAAAGATTGTTCCTATACCACCATTAACTTCCATTTTTTTGCTGTTACCTTCTTTCATTCTAATATCTAATACCGACGAAGCTCTGCCGCCATATTGAGCAGGAATACCACCTTTAATCAATTTCACATCCTTAACCGCATCTGGATTAAAAATAGAGAAGAAACCAAATAAATGAGATGAATTATATACGGGCGCTTCATCCATCAACACTAAATTTTGATCAATATTTCCGCCTCGCACATTAAATCCACTAGCTCCCTCACCAACAGTGGTAACGCCAGGTAATAATTGAATACTTTTTACAATATCAACTTCTCCTAATAAAGCTGGCATTTTTTGAATTTGTTTAATATCCAATTTTGCTACACTCATTTCCATGCTCTTGATATTCTTGTCTTCTTTTTCAGAAGAAATCACTACTTCTTGAAGTTCCTTAACTTCTTCACCAATTTCGGCGCTTACAGTTTGATTAGACATTAAATTGATAGGTATCATTACAGTCTTATATCCAACAAACGAAAACACAATCGTGTCTTGACCTTTAGGAAGCGTTAATGAATAAAAACCATACTCATTGGTGCTTGTACCTATTTGAGAATTTTTTTTGTAAACCGTAACGCCAATTAAAGCCTCGCCATTTTTGGCATCTTTTGCGTAGCCGCTCACCGTAAATTTATCTTGAGCTTTAATGCCAAAAACGGTGCAAATAAAAATTAAAACTAGTAGTTTCTTCATAATCATTGAATATTCGGGTGCAAACTTAGGAAACTTATTTTTTTTTTCAAGTTTCCTAAACGTTATTTTTACCTTTTGTGTAACGTTTAATGTTAAAAAATGTTGTAAGATGGTTCAAATATAGTTTGAAATAAATAGTTTACACAAACTACATTAGGCGAATCGTTGATATCAGGCGTTAGATGGTGCATTAATTAGGGCATGAGGAATTTATAACACCTCAACTTCTTGCTCTTGTATATACAACAACAGCTTTTTTACAGAAGTGTAACCTAAACTTAACAAGGCAAACTCGTAATCACGCATTTGAGCATGGTATTTTTGAGCATTTTTCTTACCCGTTTTATAATCAATTACAATAGCGTGGTTATTGTCTACCACTACTCTATCGGGACGCAAAATTTCGCCAGTAGCCGTTAAAATTTCTAACTCATTTTTTACCTCAACATCTTTTTCAAAATAAGAGGCAATTGAATTGATAGAGACTAATTGTTTGATCTCTATCATCATTTTTTGAGATTCATCCAATGTAATATCGCCACCTAAGACTGCTTGCTCAATAACCGTTTCCACATCTTCTTTGGTTTTTATTTTAGATAAAATATAATGCACTAAAATTCCGTACTCGCGAGCTTTAGTAACTTCCTCATTAGCATTATAAGTAGATGCTCCTTTTATTTGAATCACATCTGGATTTTGATTAAAACTTAAATTCTTAATTTGCAATTGCTCCAAGCCTACTTTATGATGCTTACCTGCTACTTTTTTAGTTAATGAACCAAACTCTAAAATATGATTAGCTGCATCAAATTGGGTTTGTGTATTCGCAAAATCAGTTAACCATGTGTGGCAATTTTTAGCACTCTTCTTTTTTAATTGCGGAGAAATAATATGTAATCTATCAACAGCTCTGGTAAAATCAACATACAACATATTTAAACTATCTAAGGTTTGCTGCTGACGTTCTCTTTCAGCAAGAGGCTTATAAATAGTATCGTCTGCCGCTTTGGTTGTATTTATTAACGCCACTGGTAAATCAATATCATCTTCGTGTAACCCAACCCAAATAGATTGTGTTTTTTCAATATCCCATGCTAAATAAGGAGTTATAACTACAGGAAACTCCAACCCTTTAGAAGCATGAATGGTCATAATATTTACGGCATTAATTCCCTCAGGAATAATAACCGATGCTTTCTCTGCACGACGATTCCACCAATCTAAAAACAACGTGGTGTTAGATGTGTTGCCCTGTAAAAAACCTAATACCTCATCCAAGAAAAAACGAACGTATTGTGGATTACTTTCGTTTAATTTTAAAGTAGAAATAATTTCTAAACAACCCTCAAATAAATTAGAAGCAGTTAATTTTAAAATATCAACTCTTAAGTTGCATTCGTTTAAAATATGAAATAATGTTTTTGTTTTGGAGATATTTAATTCTCTTAAAAACAAAATGTATTGTGCTTCGCTACAAAACTGACGTTCGTATAAATAATTAATGACCACCGAAGCGGAAACTAAATCTTTTTGATTGGAAATATATTTCAGGAAAGATAAAATAACTGTAATCTCTTTTGCATGACTCAATAATAGAGAATCAGCTGATACTACTGGAATTCCATTTTCTATTAAAAAATTAGCAACGGTGTTTCCATGTCGGTTTTGACGAATGATAATACACACATCGCTATAACTATAGCCATCAACAATTGCTTGTTTTATGTGGTTTAAAATAAAACGTGTGTTAACAGTATCTGTATCGTCTTCTCCTAATTCCGGAAAATCAATACTTACGTAGCCTAACTCCTCTGTTTTATGTAACTGTTTTTGTTGATAGTATATTTTTTTTAAATCTTCGTTTAATACCGTATTAGATAAATACTCAAATAATGTATTATTAAATTTGACAATCGCACTTTCGCTTCTAAAATTGGTATCTAACACCCTGCCTTCAAAATTTCGAATTAAGGATTCCTCTCTTTCAATTAATAAATCGTTTTTATCAATGGCATTCACGTTTGGCAAATTCACAAACTGTTCCACATCGGCATTTCGCCAACGATAAATGGATTGTTTGCCATCGCCTACAATTAAATTTAAATGTCCATTTCCTAATGAGTTATCAATTAAAGGCAACATGTTTTGCCATTGCATGGCCGATGTATCTTGAAACTCATCCAATAAAAAGTGTTTATACTTATCTCCTAATCTCTCAAAAATAAAAGGTGTTGGTTCGTTATTAACAACTTGCGAAATGCGTTCGTTGAATTCTGAAATAAATAAAATATTTTCATCGTTTTTATATTCGTTGGTGAGCTTAGCTAATTCGTTTACTAAACCCATGGCGTAAATATTTTTGTAAATCAAACTAAAAGCATTGTAACGTTGCTCGTTTTTTTGTAAATAATCTAATACATCTTTGGCAATAGTTTCTAATTCTATTTTAATAGTGTCAATTGCAGCTTTCTCATCAACACTAGCTTTTCCACCATGCCATTTATCTTGCTCAAGTGTTTTAACTACGTTAGCGCCAAATAATTCGGCTTGCGAGGTCGTTTTTAAAGTTGCTAATTTTACATAAAAATTATAAATACCCGAACCGCCACTTGCAAAAGCATTGGCGGTTAATTGCTTTTCGTTGATTATTTTTAGAGCATTCTCACCATTAGACTTTAAATAGGATTCAAATTCTTTGGTAATAGCTTTTAGTTTTTTTTTAATGACATCAAAATCTGAAATGGTTTTATCGTTTAATTGATTAATTAAATCGCCAACACCTTCTTTGTTAATTTCTTTAATAAAATCTATCAACGTTTGTTCAGGATCCCAATTTTTATTGTCTTCAATTTGTGCCATCGAAAACTGAACTAAATAATCAGTAATCAATTTATCCTTACCTAAATTATTAATGAGTGTTGAAATTACTTTTTTGAAAACGGAATCCGAATCAGTTTCGATTTGAAAATTAATAGGCAATTTTAAATCTAAAGCAAAGGTTCGAATGATGCGATGTGTGAAGCTATCAATCGTTCCAATAGAGAAATCGGAGTAGTTATGTAAAATATCCGTGAGTACAATTTCTGCTCTTGTTTTTAAATCTTCTTTAGAAATACTCAATTCCTTTGCGATTAAAGAGCTTAGCATATCATTCGATTCTAAACTAATCTCTTTGAGTGCTTTAATAATTCGCCACTTCATCTCGGAAGCTGCTTTATTAGTAAAGGTAATTGCTAAAATACCTTTGTATGCTTTAGTCAAATTATGTTTCTCTACTAAAGCTAACTTCAAATATTCCTTAACTAAAGTAAAGGTTTTACCACTTCCAGCCGAAGATTTATAAACGATAAAATTATTTTGGATAGCAATTGACATACAAACCGAAGATAGTTATTAAAATTTAATTTTATGTAATGTAACGCAGATAATACAGATTTTGTATGATAAAAAAGATTAGAACATATTTATTTCTATAAATCAAACTCTTTAAAAAGAATCATACAAATCATATTTTTTCAGCGTCATCAGCGTTCTATTAAAAAAACATAAAAATGGCAATCATTAAATACATTTTAGTTTATTTGTAACTTATTAGTAATACCGAATTATAACCTATGGAAATGAAGTTCAAATTATTTATCATCATATCCTCCATTTTTTTAATTTCTTGCAGAGAAATGAAAGAAATTAAAGTAACCAGTGTTGAAGGCTTTTATGTAAATAAACTAACTGTAGAAAATATAGATGCTGAAATAAAAGTAAAAATTGATAATCCTAACAAGATGGGATTTTCTGTTTATCCATCCGAATTTGATGTGATTTTTAGTGGAATTAGGTTAGGAAAAGCAAAATTGAGCAAGCGAGTGCATTTGAATGCAGGGTCAGAAAGAATGTATTCGTTTAAGCTTAATTCAAAATTATCGGAACTAAATCCTTTGGATATTTTAAGGCTTATAAATTTTGATAACTTAGGTAAAATTGAGGTCAACGGCGATTTAAAAGTTGGAAAATTCTATTTCAAAAAGAAATTTCCAGTTAACTACATCGATAAAGTGAAAATATTTAACTAAAACGTAACCATTTGTTCATTAATTGTGTATAGTTTAGCAGGAAATCTAATTTATGTCCCAAGCTGAACTCATATCGGCGTGTCTTAAAAACGATAAAACTGCTAAAAAACAGTTTTTCGAGACTTATTTTAGTAAACTTTCCTACATTTCTCTCCGCTATTCAAAAAATGCGGCTCAATCTGAACCAATTGTTTTGCAAGGTTTTGCTCATGTATTATCTATCATTGGTCATTTTAAATCACAAAATACGTTATCTTTTGATGAATTCGTGACCAAAGAATTTATCTCCTTTGTAGTAAAATATATAAAAAACATTCGAAACGAGTATTATGTAGCTAGCACCATAAAAGCTGTAGAATACAAAGAAAAAACATATGATTTATTTTTAGATAGTAAATTCATTGATTTAAAAAATGTAGATCAGGCTGTTTTATTAAAGTCGATTCAAGAATTAGTGCCTTCACAACGATTAGTATTTAATTTACATGTGATTGATAATTATTCTTTATCAGAAGGATCTGAATTGCTAGATACAAGTGAACAAAGTGTGAAATCGAATTTGGAAAAAGCTAGATTTAATTTACAAAAAACGATTGAAAAAAATTTAAAATTGAGTAACGATGAGCAGCCAGTTTAGTTACGAATTAGATGAACGTCAAATCAGATTGATGATGCAAGATGCTGAGTTAGATTATAACGAAGCTATGTGGCATAAATTTGATGAAATGTCCGTTACTCAAGCTAGAACTAGCTCAAATATTGGTAATTATATTCCAACTTTAAATTTTGGTATTAGCCGCTCTATTATTGTTCCAGTTATATTTATTGTGTTGATTGGTGGCTTATCAGCGATGTTATTTAGTTTTGTTGACTTTAAAAAGAAAGAGGCCATGGATAAAGAAATTCCTTACATGGCAAAAATTGAACCATCAAAGCAACCAAAAGTATCTTCAAAACCAATTATAACAACTAAATCGGTTACTACAGTAAGTATCGCAGCTGCCAAACCTGTTGTAGATACAACTGCAATTACAGATACAGCAAACGTGTTAGTAGAACCTGTTATTAAAAAAGTGGAGGCAGTTAAAATTGCAGAAACAGGCATCGACAAGCTCAGCAGCCAAGTTGTAAATCCTTCTTCTGAACCGAAAAAAGAAACGGTTATTGTTCCACAAAAAAAGAAAAATAAAATTAAAACAGAAGTGTTACCAACGATTAACGCTACTGCGCCAAATTTAAATGAAGGCGCTAGCGAACCTGAATTAGATTTAAAATAAATTCTTCCAATTATTATTAAGCATTTCTCCAATACGTTTATCAATGATAAACGTGAAATCATTTTCTGATATTTCAGATAAATTTACCCAGCGCATCGATTGAGCACCATCTTTCTTTTTAGTAAAATCAAAAGGCTTAGAAGCGATTTTAAAATCAAAGTCACTTTTAGCTTTTACCAAATAATAAATACTAATCACTTGATTGTTATTGCTAAAAGCTGAATTCACAAAAAAATCGGTTGTATAAAAATGAGATTCAACTTCAATCTCTAAATTCAACTCCTCTTTAAATTCTCGAACAACGCAGTCGATTGTCCCTTCACCATACTCCAACCCCCCACCAGGTAATTTGGTAATATTCATCCCTTTGATATGTTCGTCGGAAACTAAAACATGATTCTCACGCACTAATATTCCATATACACGAACATTGAAACCTTTCATTCAGCAAAATTACGGTAATTAATTGAGAGATTTTAGAAATAACAAACTTTGGCTACTTTTTATTAAAACTACCAAGATTTGTTGTAATACCAATGGTATGAGCGTTACCAGTTAAAGCATATTTTGAATAGGCGTAATCTAAATTAAATTTATATACCTTAAATCCAAAACCTAACGACAAGCCATTTACTTTTTTAACTTCAGGCAAGGGCATTTCTTTACCCCTTCTAAAATTGTAAGCAACTCTTATCATTATATTTTTACCAATTAATACCTCAGTACCTAAAATTAAATGTCGCCCAAACTTATCGATACCAGTTTTAATTTTATCATTTCGTATTTGTTTTTTTGTTTTTACTATAGGTTTATTTGTAAATGGATCAATATCAGAAGTTACTGTTTGAGGGTTTTCATAAGTTAAATCCCATTTCAATAATTGATCGTATTGTAAAATTATTCTAAACGGCGCCTTTGCTACTTTTTTACTAATACCAATTACTACATTTTGAGGCAAGGTTTCTTTAGGTCCGTTTTCGGAAAAGGCTTTCCATTGTCTCCCGTAATTTTTAGCCAATAACGAAATTACTAATTGTTTTTTATTATGATACGTTAAACCAACATCTATAGCGCTTCCAAAAGAAGAATAAATATCATAATGAGCATACAAAGTTTTTAACGCTACTCCTAGTGAAAGTGTGCTATCCTTATTGATAGTTTTTGCAAATGATAAATTCAAAGAATAGTCTGCTGCCTTAAAATTACCTTGTTCAACATTATATTCATCTCTACCGTCAAATTTTCCGTAATTAAAATACTGTAACCCTACCCCAAATGTGCCATGTTTTTTAAATTGACGAGCATACATGAAATTGCCATAATTTAAATCGGCCACAAAATTGGTATAGTTAAACGATAATTGATTTGAGCTATTTGGATTTAATAAAGCAGGATTAGCGTATCCTAAGTTTACATCTTTATCCCAAATAGCAGTTGAAGCGCCGCCTAAAGCGGTAGATCTAGCAGCTGTAGGCAAGTCTAAAAAGCTAAAGGTGTTTGTTCCGCCTATTTGGGCAAAGCCAGATGCGGTTAATAAAACTAAAAAATATGGGACTATTTTTTTCAATATGATTATAAACGCCTAAATGTATGGTTTATTGTGTGATTATTTAGCCATTCTAAAAACATTAGTTTCTACCCAACCTTTACCCCAATCTTCATGTTCTTGTTCCGTCCAAATTTCTGGATAAAAAATACGTTTTTGGAAACGAGGAGGCAGGTATTTTTGCCAATTGGTGCCACCAGTTGCAGCAATATCTTCGGTATTTTGTTGTAAATAACGAACTGCACTTTTATAGTGCATTAAAGGCCAATTAATATTAACGTTAACATCTAACTCTTTTAAAGCATTAATCAATTTGGGGTTTTCCTGATCGTGAGCAGATAAGGACTTAAATTTTGCCCAAATGTTTGTAGATTGATATTGCTTAGCTAAAGCAATAAATTCGGCACCGTATTTTTTCTCAAACTGATTTAAGGTCAATGTTTTTTTGCCAGTAGCTAATTCTGTTGCGCCTTTGTTCCAATAAATATTTTGAAACATTTCTTCAATACTAGGATTTTTATCTTTTAAACTCGGCCTTACATCTTTATCTACCAAATTAAAAAAATCAGTAGCGCAAATTTCTATCTTACGGTACTGAGCGCTTTGAAAACCACTTGCTGGCAATAATGCCATACGGTAGCGCAAAAACTGTTCTTTTTCCATTCCATCTACCATAATCTCAAACGACTTGGTTAGGGACTCGAAATAACGGTTGATTCGAGTTACACGTTCTGCAAAAAAATTAACGTCAATCGTTTCTTTCCAACCTAAATTTTGACCATTTGGCAAAATGTTTGGCCCATTATTGGCAATTTGCTCCATTTCATGTAAAGACAATTTAAAATAAAGCTCTGTAATTTGATGATACATGATGAAAATTTTCTCATCAGGAAAATCGGTTTTAGGGTTTTGTAGCGTTAATAATGTATCTACCTGAATATAATCCCAATAAGTTAAGTAGTTTGACAGTAAAAGTCCATCTAAATAGCCTTCCAAACTTTGACCCATTTGACTATATTTTTCTTCTAGTTGATTAACTCTATCAACAATTTCCTTCTTTAATTCCATGCGGTTTCTTTAAATACTAATTTACCAAAAATAAAAAAAGGATATGGATTTACACCATATCCTTTAAACTATTTTAAACTTAATATTACTTTACTTCAGACGTTGGGTTAGCCAAATTTTTTACACTTACAATATCTAATTTTATGGAGCCTACCAATAATTTAGCTTGAGCTCTTAAAGGAACGTGGTTTTTATCATCCGTTAACCAAACATTTAAATCGTCTTCGCTTTTAAAAATACGACCCTTTTGAACTATAGGTCTAAATTTCACGCAGTTAAAGGTTCCTATATCACATTTAATTTTTTCCTTACCAACGTATCTAATTTTTAAAGGCCAAATTTCTTTATCTACTATACTATTAATGGTAAATATATCTCCTTCTTTCGCATTGGTTAAATCTAAATTTCGAGCCGAATAAAATGCTGAAATCATATCTTGAGTTCCTTCGGGCACATCTACTTTTTCTCCAGAGCCAACATCCACTTTATTTGTGTAATGATTAAACGTATAATCTTGGTTAATGGTAACTCCACCTTCATAAACTCGGCGAACAAACATCCAAGGTAACATAGCGTCTTTATCAATAAAAGTTTCGTATCTATCTCGCACTTTAAAAAACCAATCAAATGTACCTTTGGTATAACCATTACCAACCACGTGATATACTTTACGACCTGCCACTTCCATTACTTCTGGCTTTACTTCCATTAAAATAACCCCAGCATCCATAGCACCGTAATGCAGGCGATAAGATAAAATTTCGCCCTCTTTAAATGCGTCGTTTGAATTTGTAGGTAATTCCTTACTTGTAATATTAGTTGGAATAATTTGTTCTAATTTTTCCTCAGAAGAAATATAATAGCCTGCTGAACATAAAGCCACAGTAGCTGTAACAGCAGACGCGATAATTGCAATATGTTTAATCGTTTTCATTTTTAGTAGTTTGGTATAGGAGTTTCAAATCCTATGCCAATATAAATTTACGAAAATATTAGCTGTTAAAATATGTAAAATAAAAATAGATGCAAATATGAAGTTTATCTTTATAACATGAAAAAAATGATTGTTGCGAGTGTATGCTCTCTACTTTTAATAAGCTGTTCCTACCAACAAGCAGATAAAGTGGCACCTTTAGAAAATGTTATTAATAAAGGCGAAAAGTTTAGAATTACCTTACCCGAAAATCATAACACTGGTTATATGTGGCAAATAAATAATACGTTTAATGACAAAGTGCTGGATTATTATGGTTCAGTATTTAGAGGAAATGAAAAAGGTGTTGATTTTAATTTTACAGCCTTAGAAAAAGGAAAGGCAAGTGTAAATTTTGCTTTGATAAAATATAACGACACCACAGAAGTGAAACAGTTTATTATTGATGTTAAGTAAGTGTTACTTCGATTTTTCTTTATTTTTAAACTTCGAGAGATAACGTCTATATAGTTCGCTTAAGTTTTCGTACTCCTCTCTGTAAAATATACCAACACCTTGCGAGAAAGGTCCACCACTAATAGCGGCGTCTGTGTTATCGTTACTTCTATTAAAGGCTTTTACTCTGTATTTTCCTGATTCTGATAATTTATATTCTAAGGTAACATCACCAATTAAGTTACTAGAGTTATTAGCTTTTGTGGAGGCAGTTGTACTTGTTGAATTGTTATTATTAGTAACACCAAAATTTCCATCAATTATTAATCGGTTGTTAAACAATTGCTTTGATAAAGCTAAATCTAATTCATCGCTACTTAATGCACCACCTGGCCTGTAGTTAACACCAATATCAATTTCCTTAGTCACTCCATTTAACCAACTACTCATTTTATTACTTAACATTTCTGAACCTGAAGCCACAGCTAATCCACCCGCATTAAATCCACCGCCACCAGAAATTGAAACCGGAGTAATAAAACTTCTTAATAATAATAGGGCAAATACTTGCCGATTCATTTCATTTTCGTCGCTTAAAATACTTTTAATAGCGGAACGCGTTGTTTCATCAATCGTTGGTAATTCAATTCCAAAGGTAATATCTGGAGACGTTAATTTATCTTTCATAAATAACTGACAATTTACTGGATACCGTTTATTATTATAATTACTAATTGAATCGTTTGGAAATAAAGGTTTAATGGAAGCTCGTTGATTATAATTGGCAACAATATCAATATTAGCTTTGTAAACGTTACCATTCCATTTAATAGAACTTCCTTTTTGAATTTCAAATTTTTTGGTAACAAAATTTTCCAATGTAAACAAATAGTCTCCGGTTGAAAGAACGTAATCACCGTACATATCAAACTTACCTTTAGAATTAATTTTTAAATTCAAATTTCCATCACCCCTTGCTTTAATCACGTCGCCGGATTTTTCATCAAATATTAATTGCACCTCTGCATCTTTGGTAGCCTCTAAATTAAAATCGAGAGAGAAATTAGACTTAGTTTTTTTGACTACTGTTTTTATTGTATCCTTAGATACAAATTTTATAAAATCATTATTGCCTATTTCTGAAGGGCCATCTAAAGGAATATAAAAATAAGTTCCTCCGTTGGTTTTTAAATTCAATTCCATTTTTATATCCTCCAAAAAGCCATAAATACCAGCATTTCCTGAGGCATAAGCAGTTCCATAATAACTTGAATTATTGGCAGCTGTAGTATTTAACACCATTAATTTATTAGTATTGATATCAAAGTCGATACGCATATCTTTAAAATTATTATGAAATATGTTTCCATATACAGTTCCTGAATTACCTATTTTATCTCGCACTTCGAGGTTCTCGAAATTAATTTGCTTAGGCATAACGTCTACATTTCCACTTACACTGTATTGTACATTCAAAAAATCAACAACCATAATACACTTAAAAAATTTAAGCTTAGCATTAATTTGAGGATTATCTAATGTGCCCGTTACCGTTCCATTACCCTTTAAAAATCCAACTTTAAAGGTTAAAATATTTTCTAAATAAGGTTGAAGTAATGATAAATCGAATGGCTCAGCTTTAAATATGATATCAATACTTTCTTCTTTTTTCTTTGGATAATAAACGCCTTGGAAAACAATATTCTTCATTAAATTTCCATCAAAATCTTTCGCAAAGGCAGAGAAACCATTAATACTTACTAACTCTTTTTCGGGATTATATTCACTCTTTACTTCGCCGTAGCCAATTAATTTCTCATTTAATTTAAGTCCTTGAAAACTAATATCGCTTGATATGAGTGGTTTTCCGAAAAGTCCAAATATGCTTGTGTTACCAGTTAAACTTCCGTCAATTGTAACTTTAGCATCTTTTAAAAATGGATTTAACTGCGATAATTTAAAATTTTGAATAAATACATCAAACTTATCCTCACTATTTTTAGATAATTTACCATCAAAAGTTATTAATTGATTTTGATTATAAAAAGTAAGTGGATTGAAAGAGATTGTAAAGGCTGTATCAATGGTGATAGAATTTGCTTTTACAATTTGCCAAACACTATCTTCAATCGTGTATTTTATTTTATCGAACAGTATGGTTGCTTTGCTATTATCAAATTGCGCCATACCAGAAACAACTCCTGCATTTTTTGGACTCTTCAAATTGTCCCAATTTAACTTAAAGTCTGATATTTTATCATTAGCAGCGAAAGTTAATGTTGGGTTTCGAAAAGCAAAACTGTCGGAAACATAAATTGCCTTAGCATTATAATTTAACTTAACGCCATTGGTTAATGAATTCACATTAATGTTGTTGTTTTTAAATTTAACGCCTGAATAATTTATTATTTCACTAGTTGCATTAATGTTTAAATAATTAATGGAAGCGTCAAAAGCACAGTTAACAATTGTATTTGGACTAATCATTAAATGTTTCACAAACAATTCGTTAACGATGGTGAAGTTTTTAATTTTAATACTTAAATCAGCCTTATCGCTATAAATATAGCGCGATTTAGTTTTTATAAATGTGGGGAAATATTCATTTAAATATTGTTTAAAAGCATTTGGCAATGAACTTAAATTATATTTCCCATTTAATGCAACGTTAGCTATACTCGAATTTAATTCAATATTTTTTGTAGATGTTGATTGATCTAAATCTAAATTAAAACTACTGAGTTTGTATGTTTTTTCGGAGGTTTTATAAATAGTGTTATCAAAGTTTATTAAACCACTTAAATTATCAATACTGTTTCCATTTAAATCAATTAATATTTGTGAAGATACTCTGCCATTTAATTGCGGAATAGAAAAGTGAGTTTTATCTAAATCAAAATTATTGATTGTCGAAATAAAATCCATTTTAGGGACTTTATTATTAAAATCAATAGAGCCATTAAAATCAAAATTAGCATTGGTATCTTTACTAACTACATTTCCTGTGAAAATTTGTTTTTTGAAAGCACCGTCTAATTTCACATCACTGTATTTATAATTATTATAAGATATAGATTGAATCAATCCATCAAAAGTAGCATCTAATTCTTTTTTAGTAACCCCTCTGCCTTTTATTTTAGTTGAGAGTGACATAGCACCAACAGATTTAACACTTGGAAATAATTTTGATAAATTAAAATTAGTAGTTGTAATAGCACCTACGTACTCAACAATTTTTGATTTATTGTTGGTGTTTAATCGTAAATCGGTTTTGATAATTCCAACATCGGTTTTAAATGTGCCATAAGTTGCAAAATCATTTAAAAATCCATCAAACTTTCCTTTATAAGATATAACTCCTAGCCTACTTACTTCCGCTGGCAAATCTAAATAGGTAGGATTATTAAACGGTGGAATTGGAAATTTTTCTAAATCTGTTTTGGAAGTAGATAATTTTTCTGCATCAAAATGAATAAATGATTTATTAATATCTGGCAATCCTGTGATGCTCATATCTCCGATAAACTGAGTATTACTTCGGTAACTAACCACCATATTGGTTCCGCTTAAATCATTTACAAAACCTCTTACTTTTCCTTTTACCACTAACACTTCTTTAAAGCCATTTAAGTCTTCAGCGAAATAGGCAATATCCTTAAAGTTAACGTAGGTGCTATCTTTTAAATTTCCTTTGATATATACTTTATTTATAAAATCTAAATAATCTTCCCAATGATCGTATTTAAAACTTAATCTGCCTTTCACTAAACTATTTGCTGTTTTTAAATAAATACTATCGCAACGTAATTCGGTTGATGATACATATGCTTTAGTGGTTAAATTCTTTAATTCAATGCCACACTGTTCTTTAGCACTTAAATTGGTAATTTGTGCTTTAATGGTGTCGCCTTTAAAATCAATTTCTGTAAGCGTACCAATAGCATTGTAAACATGAATGTGATTGTAATTCATATTTTGAACTACCTTATCTGTATCTCTCAATAAATGATACGTAAAATCAACATTGTTTAATTTTAAAGCACCATATTTTATTTTCCAAGGAGAAGGATTTGTATCATTAGGGAGCGAATCGGTAGATGCAAAATAATCAGCTAGATACTGAAAGTTCCAGTCATCTTCGTTTTTGTATTTTAACAATTTTACTTTTACATCTGTTAGTTTAACTTCATCAATACTTAATTGATGCTTTTCAAAATTAAATCCACTAACATCCACAGTAATATCTTTACCATAAACAAGTGTATCATTATGCATATCACTCACAAAAATTCCTTGAAGAGTGACATTGCTTATAAATGAAATTTTTAATTTTTGTATGTCAATCTTAGTTCCTAATTCTTCACTCAAATAACTAGTAGCCTTTTTTGCTGCCCATGTTTGAAATGTTTCGGTTTGGAAAGTAAAAAATAAACTAATCAGAAAAATCACAATAACTAACAACGAAAACAGTACTGTTTTCGATATTATTCTTGTAATTTTACCCAATTTACTCATAGTGTATAAAAATAACTAAATAACCGAAATACAAGACGTTAATAATCATTAAGATTTAGAGATAATTACCTTGATAAATATAATGGCAGCAGAGCAACATAGCACAACAACTATTTATATTCTTGGTATCGAATCGAGTTGTGATGACACATCTTGCGCGGTGATTAAGAATGAACTATTATTATCAAATGTCACGGCAAATCAAAGTATACATCAACAATATGGTGGTGTTATTCCTGAATTGGCGAGTAGAGATCATCAAAAAAATATCGTTCCAGTTGTAGATGCAGCCTTAAAAAAAGCTGGCGTTACACTATCTCAGTTAAGCGCTATTGCTGTAACTCGTGGACCAGGATTAAGTGGAAGTTTGTTAGTTGGTTTATCATTTGCTAAGTCTTTATCCTTTGCATTACATATTCCATTAGTGGAAGTAAATCACATGCAAGGGCATATTTTAGCTCATTTTGTGAAAGAAAAAGAGACTATGACATCACCAACCTTTCCTTTTTTATGTTTAACGGTAAGTGGTGGACACACTCAGATTGTAAAAATAACCAATCATTTACAATTCGAATTATTAGCAGAAACCGAGGATGACGCTGTAGGAGAAGCCTTTGATAAAGCCGCTAAAATATTGGGACTTCCCTACCCTGGCGGACCATTAATTGATAAATATGCCAAATTAGGAGATGCCACGAAATATAAATTTCCAATGCCGCAATTAAAAAATAATAACTATAGTTTTAGTGGCGTAAAAACAGCGTTTTTATATTTTATACAAGAACAAACTAAGCAAAATACAAATTTTATTGAAGACAATATAAATGATATTTGTGCATCCTATCAGGCACATCTAATTAAATATTTACTTAAAAATTTATTAGCGGTTAGTAAAGAAACTGGTATTAAAAAAATTGCTATTGCCGGTGGAGTATCTGCTAATTCAGGTTTAAGAAGCGAACTAGAACTATTAGGAAAAAAGCATCAATGGCAAACGTATATTCCAAAATTTGAATATTGCACAGATAATGCTGCTATGATTGCTATTACTGGTTACTATAAATTTTTGAATAAAGAGTTTTGTGGATTGGAAGTTACGCCTTTGGCGCGATACAGTATTTAGTTGTAAGTTATAAGGCTATTGTATTACCATAATACTTAAGCCTTATAACTTACCACTTTCTCCTTAAAACTACTTCGTGTTAAACTCATTCATGCATCTTGCTAAACCAATAAATGCGAAAGCTTTCACAGCATCAGCTGCCATTTTAACGCGTTCATGTAAAGTCTTTTTTTCTTCGTCATTCCATTTGCCAAGTACATAATTTACTTGATTTCCTTTGTTGAATTCACTACTAATACCAAAGCGTAAACGAGGATAATTAGTATGACCTAAAATTTCTTGAATATTTTTTAAACCATTATGTCCGCCATCGCTACCTTTTGGTCCTAAACGAATTTTACCAAATGGTAAGGCTAATTCATCCACTATAACTAATACATTTTCAATGGCTATTTTTTCGTTTTGCATCCAATAATTTAATGCCTTTCCACTCAAATTCATATAAGTAGTTGGCTTAATTAAAATTAATTGTTTCCCCTTATATTTCAATTCTGCAACGTCAGCTAATCTATCTGATTTAAATTTTAAATCATTTTCTTTAACCAAGTAATCTAACACTTCAAAGCCAATATTATGGCGTGTGTGGGCATATTCATCGCCAATATTTCCTAAGCCAACTATTAAAAATTTACTCATTCAACAAAGATATTTTATTTAACAAAATGAAGGCTATTTTGGCCTATAAAAATATGTTTTAAATTGTTTTGTAATATAAAATTAATGCTTATACTTGTATCATCGATACATTACTGCATTATCTTGTAGTAATAAAATCACATAAAATTAAAATAACAAAACTCTTTTATTATTATTCCCCTTATTAAGCATAACTATGTTTGAAGTATTAGATTTAAGTAGCAGAGCTTTGCCTCAGCTAAAGGACATTTGTAAACAATTTGGTATAGACGCAAAAGGATTAGCAAAACCTGACATGGTTTTAAAAATCATTGATGCGCAAGCATCTAATAAAGAATTAGCCGCTAAATTAGTGGAACAATTTCCTAAAAAAGCAACTTCGGCAAGCTTAGTTACCGCAGAAACTAAAGGTCCAACCACTGAACTTAAAGTAAAAAAGCCTCGCATTCAAAAACCTATTGAAGGAGAAGCAAAAGTTGAAAAAACTCTATTTGAAGTTGCTGAAGAAAAACCTCATGTAACTGATTCAAATACTGCAAGAGACGAGAAACCTAAGTTCGAGAAAAGAGAAGAGCAAGTTCGTAAAGTACCAGTTCATAATCATCAAAAAAACCAACATAATCAACATAGCAATCCTGCAAAAACTGAACATACAGAATCAAAACCTGTTGTTAATAATGATTTAGCTATTAATATTGAAGCAGAAGAAAAGCCTCAAACACCAGAAGGCATGGAAATGCACGACGCTAAAGATGCTAAAGAAAGTGAGCAAAAACATTTACCAAAACCTGAACGCGTATATTATAACTTTGATGGTATTGCGATTGGCGAAGGTGTTTTAGAGATGATGCCTGACGGTTATGGTTTTTTAAGAAGTTCGGATTATAATTATTTAAGTTCTCCAGATGATATTTATGTATCGCAAGCTCAAGTAAAGTTATTTGGTTTAAAAACAGGTGATGTAGTGCGTGGTGGCATTCGTCCGCCAAAAGACGGAGAGAAATTTTTTCCATTAGTAAAAGTTGAAGAGATTAACGGTCGAGAACCTTCTTATATTAGAGATAGAGTACCCTTTGATTATTTAACTCCTTTATTCCCTTCCGAAAAATTAAAATTAACTGGACATCCACAACAAAATAATAGCACTCGTATTATTGATATGTTTGCGCCTATTGGTAAAGGACAACGTGGTTTAATTGTAGCACAACCAAAAACTGGTAAAACTGTTTTATTAAAAGATATCGCAAACGCAATTGCTTATAATCACCCTGAGGTTTATTTAATTATTTTATTAATTGATGAACGCCCGGAAGAGGTTACTGATATGGCACGAAGTGTAAAAGCAGAAGTAGTATCATCAACCTTTGATGAGCCAGCAGAAAAACATGTGAAGATTGCAAACATCGTTTTAGAAAAAGCAAAACGTATGGTAGAGTGCGGACACGATGTGGTTATCTTATTAGATAGTATTACACGTATGGCTCGTGCTTATAATACAGTTGCGCCAAGTAGCGGAAAAGTTTTATCGGGTGGAGTTGAAGCAAATGCTTTACAAAAACCAAAACGTTTTTTTGGAGCTGCTCGTAAAATTGAAAACGGTGGTTCATTAACTATTATTGCAACTGCTTTAACAGAAACTGGTTCTAAAATGGACGAGGTAATTTTTGAAGAATTTAAAGGAACTGGTAATATGGAATTACAATTGGATAGAAAAATTGCTAATCGCCGTGTGTTCCCAGCTGTTGATTTATCATCTTCTTCAACACGTAGAGATGATTTATTATTAGATAAAGAAACTCTACAGCGTTTGTGGGTACTAAGAAAACATTTGTCGGATATGAACCCTGTGGAAGCAATGGAATTTTTGTTAAATCAATTAAGTAGAACAAGAACTAATGAAGAATTTTTAATTGGAATGAATAAATAATTCATTCCAATTTTTGTAGTTTAAACACATTACCATGTCACCAAAAACATTTTTATTTCCTGTATTATACAGTTCACTTATTATTGCTGCAACTTGTATTACATTTTATGGCGGTCATTCTAAAAGCATCAATGCTGTATCTATTATAGGTTTACTGTTAGTTATTCCGTTTTGTGTGTTTGCTATGATTTATTCTAAAAGAGTGATTCACAATAATATCATTGGCGGAAAAGATTTAGTGAAAGAAGGTTTGAAATTTGTTATTTTTAGTACAGTTATTTTAGTGATTTTTCAAGCCCTATTTTTTACGATAGATTTTAGAGATTATAAAGTTGATTTTATTCAAACCTACGGTTTTGAATTAGCAAAAACGCAAATTAAAAATGGCAATTTAAAAATTACGGAAGCTCAAATTCCTGATTTAATTCAAAAAGAAATTAACCAAGTAACCCTTTTTAAAGAATGCACGAGTATTGTATTTAAAAATATGTTTTTGGGAACAATCACATCTGTAATAACAGCAGTTGCACTTCGAGCTAACTTAAGAGGTTAAAATAATGCCTTGCTGAGCGCAATAAAAAGTTTTGCCGCCTACAAAACCTTTATATTTTAACAATAAAGATTGGTTTAGCTACAAAATACATTCAGTTTAATTTGTAAATAAATAGTTATTTAATCGTAATAATAAGACGATTGGTATTAATAATATGTATATTAGCCGAAATTTAATAAAAATATAATTGCAGTAACATGACTTTTGTCATTTTTTTTAATTTAAACACTAATTAAATATTTATGAAAAAATCTCTACTTCTCATTCTTATCATCTTTTCACTATTTAAATTTGAAAATTTAAATGCGCAATCTTGTGCAAATTATTCTGTTACAAGAACAACTGGAACAGCCTACACTTCAATTGCAACAACGGGTAATCAAATTTACTCTTGGAGAAGAATAACTGGTTCATTAGCTAATCAACAAGATGAAAACAGAAGTTATCAAATTCCTATTGGTTTTGATTATTGGTATTTGGGTACACGCTATAATTACCTCTCAGTTTCCGTGAATGGATTCTGCGACTTTTCCTCTTCAGCAGCTGATGGAGATGCCGGTGCTGGTGGATGCGGAGCTATTCAATATCGTGAAAATCCAAACGCCTTTACTTGCAATACAAATGGCACATGGCTAGCTCTTGCTCCTCTTTATGATGATATTTGGGTAAATAATGGAGGCGCCAACCCTTTATCAACAAGTATTAGGTACTTAACTACAGGAACTTATCCAAATAGAGTAATGACAATTGAGTGGATTAATATGGACGCATGGAATGCTGCAAATCCTCCAACATTTACGGCTGCTGCCAGTTTAAACTTTCAAGTTAAATTGTACGAGGGAACAGGAAATATTGAATTTGTATATGGTACGATGAATGGAGGAACTGCCACATGGGCTTATGTTTGTGGCATTAATGGATCAACACAAAGTGCAACTGCTACCGCTGCAGAACTACTAAACCAAACGGTTGATAATACTGCAACTTTTAACAATACCGAAACTACAACACTAGCTACTGTTCCTGCGTCAAGTACTACCATTTTATTCAATCCAACTACACCAACACCTGCTGCCGGTGCACTAACTTTTTCTTCCATTACCGCATCCAGCATGACCTTAAACTGGCCTGATTGGGCAACTGGAGAATTAGGCTATGTAATTTACGCCTCTGATGATGGCGGCGCAACCTATACTTTTCTAACACAATTAGCAGCCAATTCTACATCTTATAACGCAAATACATTAAGCTCAGGAACGACGTATATGTGGAAGGTGCATGCTGTTTCCGAAGGGCAATTAAGTAATCCCTTAAACGGAACCCAAGCAACATTACCTAAAATACCAATAAAATCAATTGCAAATGGGCTATGGAGTAACACCGCTACATGGGATTGTGCTTGTGTGCCAACAACCAATGATGATATAACCATTTCAGATGGAACAACCGTAACAGTTGATATGAATGCATCTTGTGATGATATTTTTATTGGAGAAGGTGCTACTGGTAACTTAGTCATTGGTAATAATGCTACTTCTAGAATAATGACCATAAGAGGAACAACAACTATTCGTACTGGTGGAACTTTTCAATCTGATAACGTTAACACTGCTTCGCATCAATTATGGATTAGGGGCAATATCATTAATAACGGGACTACAAATCTTTCTCCAGGCTCAGGCAGTAATACACGTTCCTACTTTTTTAGAGTTGGAAACCAAACCATTAGTGGTACTGGCGCAACAACAAATTTTGGCGCAATGGTGTTAAAGCTTGACACTATTAATGGTACCCCACATACCTTAGAAATTACATCCAATAATTTCAGTGCATCGAGTGGATTTTTAGATATGCAATTTGGAACTTTTAAATTTTCATCACCTGGCACCTGCACAATTACGCCATTTTCCGCTGCAATCAGTTACAATTCCTATTGTGGTTTATGGATGAATAGTACTAATTCCGTAATGAATACATTAGGTAGCGTAACGTATTTTGGTCCATTTAGAGTTAGTGGAGGTATTGTAAATATTGGTGACGCTGTTGATGAAAATTTAACATCGGGAGGAAATATTGTTAGTATAAGTTCGGGGACGGTTAATATTGCTGGCCGCTTTGACAGAACTAACGGCGTTAATTTAACTGATTTCAGAATGTCTGGAGGCTTGCTAACTGTAAATAGAAATGGTTCAACTTCTGCAACCTTAGCTCCATTTACAATTGATGTTGTGGGGTCGTCCTTTAATTGGACTGGGGGAAATATAGTCATTCAAAATGCTGGTACCGGAGGCTTAGGATATATAAATACAGGAGCTGCGGCATCATTTACAGTAAATACTACTGGTATTTTACAAATTGGAAATGCATCAACTAATGCTGCGCAAAACATCAGAATAAACACTAATATTCCTGTTTCAAACTTAACGGTTAATAATACAAACTCCCCAATTGCTACTGTAATTACCAATTCATTGGCAGTTAATAATAACGTATTACTCTCTGCTGGCTCTAGTTTAGTTGCTTCTAATTTAAACATTTCTGCAGGTGGAGACTGGACTAACAATGGCGCTACCTATACTCCTGGAACAAACATTACCATATTTAATGGAACCGGCACACAAAACATTAATGGAACAGCTGTAACCCAAACATTTAATGACGTAACAGTATTAAAAACAGCAGGACAAACATTACAAAGTGGTGGCTCAACAATAAATTGGAGTATCAGAAATTTATTAATTACTACAGGAATAGTTTCGGCGCCATCCGCTACCGTATTTATTACAGGTAACTGGACAAACAATAGTACATTCACTCCAAACAACGGAGTAATTAGCTTCACTGGTGCCGGTGCACAAAGTATTAGTAGTGCTTCTAACGTTAACGAAAATTTTTATTGGATGTTTGTAAATAAAACGGGCAACACGTTGAGTACTGGCGGAACAATTACCAATATCAATGTTGGAAAATCATTACGTATCATAGCAAATACTTTTACCGCACCGTCCACAATGAATGTAACTGACTCTTGTTGGCAACAAGGTGGTACTTTTAATTATCCAACAACTACTTTAAATATTGGAGGTAGTTGGTTTATGACGGGTGCCGGTACTGCAAACCAGAATGCATCTATTACAAATGTTGCAGGTAATTGGACGTATAATGGTGGTACTAAAAATTTTGGCACAAGCACTGTAGTATTTAACGGAACTGGAGCTCAACAAATTAATGGTACATTAATCACTCAAATTTTTTATAATATTACGGTTAATAAAACTGCTGGCACACTTTTAAATACTGGAGGTTCATTAACTACTATTACTTTAAATAATGATTACTTGCAAACTCAAGGTGATTTTTCTGCGCCAACAACTATTAACGCGGCAGGTAACTGGACTCATAATGCAGGAACGTTTTCGCCAAATTTAGGCACTGTAAACTTTAATGGAACAACGTCAAAATCAATTACAAGTACGGCCATCTCGTCTGAAAATTTCTATAATCTAACCCTTAATAAAACAACAGCTGGTACAAATGTGCTCGACGTTGTAGGAACCTTTACTAATTTAAATGTAGATAATAATTTAACCATTACATTAGGTAACCTATCTGCTCCAGCAACAATTAATGTTGCAGGTAACTGGAGTAGAGCAAATAGTGCTAATGCTATTTTCACTCATAACAACGGAAAAGTTATTTTTGATGGTGCCGGAGCTCAAACTTTAGGCGCTTCTGCTGCTCAAGTGTTTTATAATATAGAGATAAATAAGGCTGGGAATACCTTAACATCATCTGCTAACCCTTTAACTGCAAATAACTATGAGCAATTAGCAGGAAGTTTTACAACGGCGAACAACTCAGTATTTAATATTAATGGTAATTACAGACAAGAAGCTGGTACTTTTACCAACACTGGTACAACAACCATTAACTTAACAGGAGACTTTATCTATAATGCAGGAACATTTACGCATAATACAGGAACGCTGTTGTTAAATGGTACCACTGCTGCTCAAAGAATTAGAGGAAGTTTATCCGCAGTATTAAATAACTTTACCTTAAATAACACCTTTGCAACTGTTCCACAAATTGTATTGGATACTTTCTTAACTGTCAGAAACCAAATAACATTAACGAGCGGTGTGTTACAAAGTAATTCGACAGATATTTTAATATTAGATAAAAACGCTGTTGGTTCAATTACAACTTGTGGTATTGGAAGTTCTTCAAGTTTTGTGGACGGACCTTTACGTTATACAATGGCTTGGAATAATAACTCTACTACGTTGAATTTCCCAATAGGAAAATCAGGTGTATATGGTGCTGCATCTTTAGTTGTTAGACATACAAATGCATTTTCATATGCATATACCAGTGAAATGATAAATGGCGATGCAGATGCATTGGGTTATACAAAACCAGCAACCATACAATACGTGTCACATGTTAGATATTTAGATTTAAAAAGAGGACTAACTGTTAGTCCAAACACTTCTGATAGTACAAATCTTCAAAGAACTGGTGCTAATGGACCCAGAATTACCATGTACTATGTAGCCGAAGATGCTGTTACAGATTTACCAAATTTAACTATTTGTAAAACAAGAGCTAATAAATTAGAATGGTACGATTTAGCAGCAACTTCAACAGGTACTCCAACAGGGAATTCGGTAACCCCAGCAAACTCTGCATTATTTACATCATTTAGTAAATTTGTTTTAGCAAATAAAGTTGGCGGCACTAATCCATTACCAGTTGATTTAATCTCATTTACTGGTGTTTCAGAAGGAACTTATAATTCCGTTTCATGGAAGTCTGCAGTAGAAACAAATTTCAGACATTATGAATTAGAAAGTTCTGAAGACGGAGTTACCTTTAATAAAATAGCTACGGTGAATCCAATTGGTAATGTATCATCTAGTAATGATTATAATTATTTAGACTTCAGCCCTTTCAGTCCAATTACTTATTACAGGTTAAAAATGGTTGACTTAGACTATACATTTGAGCATAGCAATATTATCTCTATTGAAAATGGAATTAATAAAACAGGAATATTGGTTGTTTATCCAAATCCTGCCTCAAATGAATTGTATATTAAACTCTCAGTTCCAAACGAAAAAAGTGTGACCATTGACATAAAAGATATTTTAGGTAGAGTTATATACAAACAAGAAATAGATTTAACCCAATCTATAAATAACAACTATATCAATACTACTAATTTTGCATCAGGAACATACATTGTAAGTATTAATGCTGGTAATTCTTTATCAGAAAATATTAAAGTGGTTATTAATAAAAATTAATCATAGAATTTAAAAAAGCCCTGAAATTGATACTTTCAGGGCTTTTTTACGAATTAATAATACGACAACAAACGACTACAATTACTTTTATTCGAATCTAATTGACTAATAACCGAATAAAGTTTTGTGTTGGATTTACCTTTGTGTCGTCGAAATGATGAAGCGCTTCAAAATCAAAAAACGACAAAACTAATTTGTAGAAAACTCTAATAATTTAAAAAAAGAAAACATGATGAACACATTAAGAAACCGCGTACAGTTAATTGGTAATTTAGGAACAGCTCCAGAAATTAAAAATTTAGAAGGAGGCAAAAAAATGGCAAAATTAGTTATTGCTACTAGTGAAACATTTAAAAATCAAAAAGGAGAAAAAGTAACAGAAACAACATGGCATACGCTAACTGCATGGGGAAATCAAGCTGCCTTTGCGGAAAAATTTTTAGAAAAAGGTTCTGAAATTGCTATAGATGGTAAACTACAAAACAACAATTACACAGATAAAGATGGTGTAAAACGCTACGTAACTAACATTATCGTGAATGAATTTACAATGTTAGGTAAAAAGAAATAAATTTTAATTTCTTAAACAAAACGCCCATTAGCTTACTACTAATGGGCGTTTTGTTTTTTTTAATATTTGAATTAATTAATCTTCATGCCCTTTGGCATTTTTTATTTTTTGTTCTAGGTACAATTGTTCTTCAAGCTCCATTTGTTTCTTTAATGAATCGCTAATATCTTTTTGTGCCAATTTTTCTAAGTTAGGTTTTCCTGAGTTTACCCATGCTGTATACCACAAACTTCCCACCATAATGATACTCTCACGCATCCTTCGTTCAACTTGCCCTTTAATCATTAAATCATAACGATTCGTGTATTCTATTGAGTAAACCTTCATCATTAAATTACCTCTGTTTTCATAAGCATACTTTCTATCTTGCGGAAATTCTTTATTAAGCACTGCTTCAAATTTCAAAACACTATCTACGCCCATATGACTATCGTAAACAATTTTCCAAGCTGACTTAATTGGAGAATCAACATACTTAGCTCTTCCAACAAAATAATCATAATCCTCTGCTTTTAATTCAGGAATGCGGCTTTCCCAAAAACCATGTATGCCTCTTTGCCCAGTTAATTGTCCGTTATAATTTTCAGTGGTATGCAAAGGCACATGAGCATCGGCAATATAGTGACCTAAATCAGCACTGTAATGTAAAATCTGATCGAGGTTTTCGTTTTTAAAAGCGTTCAGTAATTTATAGTAATGCTTTTCGATTTGCCAAGGCACAATTCCATAAGCCATTAATGTGTCTTCCGAATATTTTGCAATGGCAGCTTTCCAAAATTTAGGTACACTATCAAAAGCATGTGTTCCATAATGATCAATGTCAATATAATGACGAGGCGCCTCTCCATCAACTCCATAGCGTCTTTTATCAGGATCAACTGCGTGGTTGGTTACAAACTCAATATGAGTTTTATAAAACGTTACCATTTCGGGAGGCAATGTAAACACCGCCATACGATTAATGCGTTTGTGGCCATAAAAGCCCCAGGATTGAGATGATTGCTTGGGAAGCACAAAAACAAAGCCCAAACAAATAAATACTAGAGCTGTAATTTTTTTCACCGTGTTAATTTTTAATTCCATCCATTAAAATATGACCTTATTATTAAACATAATTTAGAGAACTAAATATACAAAAAAAAACGTTTTATGAATGTTATTTAATCGCAACCATTATTTTAAAATACAGAAATAAAACTATCTTTACAATAAATATTAAGATGGATTTGCTTCATAAAATATTTGTTATAATCTCTTTTTGTTTGAGTTTTTTGAAGTCAAATTCTCAAACTCGTATACAAGAATTATCCGCTGTTCAATATAATCAAAACGTCATTATTAGCTATCTCATTAGTGCTGGCAATAGTTGTGCAGGTTACCAAATACTTAAATCTAATGATTCCTTAAATTTTGATGTTATATTTGATTATGCTGGTATTTGTGGCGAATCTACAAAGTCGCAAAACATTACTTATTCAGATGAATCTCCTCAAAAGAACAAAAAAAATTATTACAAAGTTTTAATTCAGCCCTCCGACTATTCTAATGTAATTTCTGTATTTTACACTGACCTTGCAGAAAAAGGATATCTACTAATGCAAAATCCAATCACACAAAATTTATCGTTAGTGAGTGATTTAAATAGTGGTGATTTGAAGATTTACAATCAAATGGGGAAGTTAACCCTATCAGTTAGTCCCAACGAACAAGGACTATATCATGAGGATATTTCTTGGTTAGGAAATGGGATATATTATTTTATTCTAGAAAATGCTAAAGGAAAACCTTTGCATGGAAAATTCATTAAGGAGTAAGATTTAAACTAAGCGCCTCCTAGTAATAGTAATACTTTTTTCATTTTCTTTAACTGGGTTAGGTTTATAATACTGTAAAAGTAAATGATAAACAATTAAAACAATAGGGGGTTACCCCCTCAAAATAAAACAAAAGCCTCATCGGTAAAAACAGATGAGGCTTTAAATAAATAATAAAGTAGATTAAACTTTAGCTTCTTGTGCTTTTTTAATAATAGCTTTAATGTTTTCTGTAGTTGTAGAGTTTGGACGCTCAATAGCCGAGCCAGTTGCTCTATCCCATACTAAACTTGCTAATACACCTAATGCACGGGATACACCAAATAATACGGTGTAAAAATCATATTCATGCATACCATAATGTGACAATAAAGCTCCTGAATGAGCATCCACATTTGGCCATGGATTTTTAATTTTTCCAGTTGATTCTAAAATTGGAGGTGCAACTTCATATACCATTTGCACGATTTCACAAATATCATCATGCTTTATGTATGTTCTGTAAAAATCTTGTTGTGCTGTAAAACGAGGATCAGTTTTACGTAACACCGCGTGTCCATATCCTGGTACAACTTTCCCCTCAGTTAAGGTTTGTTTGATGTATTCAGCAATTTGTTCTTTAGTTGGTAAACCACCACCTAAATTTTCCTTCAGCTCCATAATCCAACCTAATACCTCTTGATTTGCTAAACCATGCAATGGGCCCGCTAAACCATTCATCCCCGCAGCAAATGCTAAATAAGGGTCAGATAAGGCAGAACCTACTAAATGTGTAGCATGCGCAGAAACGTTGCCTCCTTCATGATCTACGTGAATCGTTAAATATAAACGCATTAAACGTTTCATATCAAACTCTTCGTAACCTAACATGTGTGCAAAGTTTGCAGCCCAATCTAATTTATGATCTGGCTCAATATGAGCGCCATTTTTATATTTACGGCGATAGATATAAGAAGCTATTCTTGGTAAACGTGCAATTAAATTCATTGAATCTTCATACACATAATCCCAATAATCTTTTTTATTTACACCTTTTGCATACGCTTTTGCAAAAACACTTTCTGTTTGCATAGCCATAATACCTATTACAAACTGTGTCATTGGATGAGTATCTACAGGTAATTTTTCAATAACATCAAACACGTGTTTTGGAACGTTACTACGTTTTTGCCATTCTCCAGTAATATAATTTACATCTTCTTGAGTTGGCAATTCTCCAACTAACATTAAATAAAAAATACCCTCTGGTAATGGTTCTGTACCACCTGGAGCTTTTGGTAAATGCTTACGTAACTCAGGGATTGAATAACCTCTAAAACGGATTCCTTCTTCAGCATCTAATTTAGATGTTTCTGTTACCATTCCAACCATACCCTTCATTCCTTGGTACACTTGAGCTACAGTAATTTCACCTAATTTTAAATCGCCATGATTTTTGATAATATCTTTAATCTCAGCCGCTAATGGCACTGCTTTTTCGCGAAACTTATCTTTTAATCTATCCATTTTTTAATTGTTTAATAACCTCGTAAATTTAGGCAGTGGATTGATTTAAACAAATTAAATTTGCATTATTTTTAATGAAAATTGAAAATAATTTAACCACAATTTGTGATTTTATTTTAGCTAATTATTATCCTAACTTTTATTGAATGTTAAGCGCAAAAAAACTAAATAAAAAAGCTTGTAGAAATAAAATAATAAAGTGGAATTAATAAGAGAAAAGACACTCTTAAAATAAATCTCTGTGATTCTCTGGAGGCTTTGATGCTTAAGTACTTATGTTTTAAAAATGTCATAAAACTAGGGTTTTAGCTTATTTATTAATCGCAAGTAAACATAAAAAGCATCTATACAAATCACTAGATGGCTAGCCCAGCCATCTATTTATAATACAATAGAATACAACCGATAATTCCCGCCCCTCAAATACAAGCTCTTTGAACAAATAACATCAAGATAAAATAAACAAAAATAAAAAAGCCCTGAATCACTGAAGGGCTTTGTAGTGAGAAGGAGATTTGAACTCGTGTCCGCCAGCTGGCGGATATGAATCAATGCTCTAACCAATAACATTCCAAATAAATTCTCTACCCTTAGCTGTTTTTAATTCTTTTTCTCTTTTCAAAGCACTTGCTTTGTCTTTAAAACTTTCTGAATGCACTAATTTCCAAGGTCGATATCTTAAAGTATATCCTTTAGTTTCCAACTCATTATGAGCTAATAACCTCTGCTCTATATTGGCAGTATAGCCAACGTAAATTTTATTGAATTTTTCTGAGTATAATGCGTAAACTGTAAACATAGGTTCATAAAAAAGCCTGCTCCTAAATTAAGAACAGGCTTTGTAGTGAGAACGAGATTTGAACTCGTGACCTTCGGGTTATGAATCCGATGCTCTAACCAACTGAGCTACCTCACCAAATATTTTTATTTTAAAGAACTATGAACTCCTGTCCGCTAGCTAGCGGATATGAATCCGATGCTCTAACCAACTGAGCTACCTCACCATTCTTTAAAAATAAAACCCTCTGATTTCAAAGGGTTTTACTTGTGATCGTGTAGGGATTCGAACCCCAAACCTTCTCATCCGTAGTGAGATGCTCTATCCAGTTGAGCTACACAACCAATCCAAAAATTTTGGAGTGCAAATATACTTATTTTAGTTAAATTGCAAACAATTTTAAACGATTTTTATGCAATCTATTATCGAATCTATATGGAATAACCGTGAGTTATTGAAAGAACCTGCCAACCAACAAGCTATCCGTCAAATAATTGAAGACTTAGATAAAGGTAAATTGAGAGTTGCAGAGCCAAAAATAGATGGAACTTGGCAAGTAAACGATTGGATTAAAAAAGCCGTTATTTTATATTTTCCTATTCAACAAATGGAAACTATGGAATTAAAGCCATTTGAATACCACGACAAAATGAAATTAAAAACAAATTTCGCAGAAGCTGGCGTAAGAACAGTTCCTGGTTCTATTGCTCGATACGGAAGTTATATTTCGAAAGGTGTGATTATGATGCCAAGCTTTGTAAATATTGGCGCTTATGTTGATGAAGGAACGATGGTAGATACGTGGGCAACAGTTGGTAGTTGTGCTCAAATTGGCAAACATGTTCATTTAAGCGGCGGTGTTGGTATTGGAGGTGTTTTAGAGCCTGTTCAGGCTGCCCCTGTAATTATTGAAGATAATTGCTTTATTGGTTCTCGTTGTATCGTAGTTGAAGGCGTTCATGTTGGCAAAGAAGCTGTTTTAGGAGCTAATGTTTGCTTAACGATGTCAACTAAAATTATTGATGTTACTGGTTCAACCCCATTAGAGACTAAAGGTTTTATACCTGAACGCAGCGTTGTAATACCTGGTTCATATACCAAAAAATTTCCCGCTGGAGAATATCAAGTGCCCTGTGCTTTAATTATTGGCACACGTAAAGCGAGTACCGATTTAAAAACGTCATTAAACGATGCATTAAGAGAGCATAATATTGCAGTTTAATTTTGGTAACACATAAAAACATACTTATTATTCAAACAGCTTTTATTGGCGACGCTATTTTGGCATCATCAGTAGTTGAGAAAATGCATCAATTTTTTCCTCAAGCTAAAATTTCAATTTTGGTAAGGAAAGGAAATGAATCATTATATCAAGAACATCCATTCTTAACTCAAACTTTAGTTTGGAATAAGCAAGATGGAAAATATAGAAGCTTATTTAAACTACTAAAAACCATCAGAAAACAAAAATTTGATACGATTATTAATCTACACAGATATAGCAGTTCAGGCTTTTTAACTGCTTTTTCAAAAGCACGCTATACTTCTGGTTACGATAAAAATCCCTTCTCTTTTTTATTTGACAATAAATCAAAACATAAAATCGGTGATGGTAGGCATGAAATAGAACGTTATAATGATTTAATAGAATCGATTACTGATAAAACTATTGTTAAACCAAAACTATATCCAAGTTTCAAGCAATTTTCAAAAATTGAACCCTTAGTAGCACAAGCATTTGTTTGTATGGCGCCATCATCTGTTTGGTTTACAAAACAATTACCAAAGGATAAATGGATTGAATTATGTAATTCGATTCCAAAAGAAATAATTATTTATTTATTAGGCGGTCCTGCTGATAAATCATTATGCGAAGAGATAAAAAACAAAAGCACACATTCAACTATTAAAATTTTAGCAGGTGACTTATCATTATTAGAATCGTGTGAATTAATGAAGCACGCTAAAATGAATTATGTAAACGACAGCGGCCCTTTGCATTTGGCCTCTGCTGGGAATTCACCTACTACTGCATTTTTTTGTTCCACTGTTCCTACTTATGGATTTTATCCATTATCATATAACTCAACAGTGATAGAAGTAAATAATTTAGATTGTAAACCTTGCGGATTGCATGGCTATAAAACTTGTCCAAAAAACAATTTTAGATGTGGTAATGAAATCAAATTACCATTACTTAAATAAAGTAACTGTTCCTTGTTTTTTAATTTCAGCGCCATCAATGTCTTTGGCATTAATGATATAGAAATAAGTTCCATCTGGTACATCTTTATCGTTTGTTTTACCATCCCAGCCATTTTTAATACCTTCCCAAGCAAACATTTGCAAGCCCCATCTATCAAAAATAGTACAATTAAAATCAATAATATTAAATCCAGTTACTCTAAAAACATCATTAATACTATCTCCATTAGGAGTAAACACATTAGGAATTACTATGGTTCCTGCTTGGTTTAATACGTTTATAGTTAATGAATCAATATCTAAACAAGAGCCACTTGTTACTAATAAATAAACGACATAACTTCCAACAACGTTGTAAGTTTGAGAGCTAACGGTTTGGGTGTTTGCTGAAGTACCATTACCAAAATCCCATAGATAAGTAGTTGCACCAATGCTATTATTAGTAAAATCAACCGTTAAAGGTGTTGTTCCGCTTATTGGATTAGCAGATAAACTTGCATTTAAATTTGTAACTGTTACAATGATAGTTGCGGTTGCTGTTCCACAAGAGTTGGTATTAGAAACTGTAACAGTGCCACCATTAGTTGTAACTACAGAGCCTGTATTAGAACTGTTTGACCAAGAATAAGGTGCACTTCCACCTGTAACAGTTAATGAAGCAGTTTCGTTAGGACAAATAGTTGTTGAGCTTGATGTTAAATTTAAAACAGGTAAGATGTTAGAGAAAATTGTTGTTGAAGCAGTAGCTACTCCACAAGAATTTGATACTGATACGGTAACAATTCCTGAAGTATTTACAACAGTGGTATTAGTAAAACTTCCTGTACTCCAAGAATAATTATTGACATTACTATTGGCTGTTATTGTTGATGATTGCCCTAAACAAATTGTTGAAGAAGACTCTGAAAGAGAAACTGTTGGTGTAGCTTGCGAACTAATTGTCACACTACTTACTGCAGTGCCACAACTATTAGTTAGTGTTACTGTATACACTCCCGAGTTTGAAACAGGCATAGTTTGTGTGGTTACACCATTGCTCCAAAGATAGGTTCCAATACCAGAAGTTGAAAGAGTTGTTGTTTGCCCTGAGCATAATAAGGTTTGAGTTGCCGAAGCTGTTGTGCTTGGCAAAGCACCAACTGTAACGGTTACACTTTCTGACGCATTACCACAAGCATTTGACACACCGCAAGAAAACACACCTGCTGAATTTAAAGAAACACTACTTGTATTAACTCCAGTACTCCATGTATAAGTTACTGGTGTGTTTATGTTTGCTTGAACTGTAGCTGTTTGTCCAGCACACAATGAAACAATATTTGTACTCAACGTAAGTGTTGGAATAGGAATAATATTTAAGGTTTGTGTCGCCTGAGAACTACCGCAAGCATTTGTTGTAGTAACTACAATTGAAGATGTGTTCACACTAAGTGTTTGTGCGGTAGCTCCACCCGTCCATAAATAATTAGCATCACTTGAGTTAGCTGTAAAAGTTAAAGAGCTTCCAGAACAAACGGTTGTTGATGGAACTGAAATTGATACTGTTGGCAAAGGACTTGTTCCTATTGTAATAGATGTTGTTGCGCTTCCACAACTTGGTGTGGTAACAGTTGCCGTGTATACGCCAGGTGTATTGACAGTATTTGTAGATGCACTGCCACTATTACTCCATGTGTAAGTTCCAGAACTACCTGATAAAGTTAAAGAAGCAGTTTGACCACTGGCGCATATCGATGAAGAGCTTGATGCTAATGAAACAGTTGGTACACTTGTTACCACAACGTCAACTGTGGTTGATGTGCTTCCACATAAATTTGATGTTGAAACCGTATAAATACCAGCCGTATTTAAAACAATAGAATTGGTGTTGATACTTCCTGGACTCCACGTATAAGTTGTTGCATTTGATGTTGCAGTTACTGTAGAACTTTGCCCTGAGCATAAATTCACATTAGCATTATTAACAGAAATAGTAGGTATTGGAATAATAGAAATCGTTTGCGTTGCTTGAGCACTTCCGCACGCATTAGTTGTAGTAACAACTATAGAAGAAGTATTAACACTTATGGTTTGCGTGGCAGCTCCACCCGTCCATAAATAATTACCTGAACTTGAATTTGCGGTAAAGGTTAAAGAACTACCAGTGCAAACTGTATTTGATGGTGCTGAAATAGAAACTGTAGGAAATGGAATAGCGGCCACAGTAATTGAATTCACTGCAATACCGCAACTTGGAGTGGTAACAGTTGCTGTATACACACCTGGTGACGTTATAGAAGTTGTAGCTGTATTTGCTCCATTATTCCAAAGATAGGTTCCAGAACTTCCTGATGCTGTAAGAGTAACCGTTTGTCCATTAGCACATATTGATGGAGCAGACGCTGCTACAGATAAAGTAGGCGAAGCCGATAAAATAACATTTACTGTGCCAGTGGCATTACCACAAGCATTGGATACATTACACGTATAGGTGCCAGCTGTATTTAATGATACTGTATTAGTGTTGGCTGTTGTGCTCCAAGTATAAGTTACTGCTGTGTTTGCAGAGGCTGTTACAATTACGCTTTGTCCTGAACAGATAGACACATTTGTTGGGCTTAAAGTTAAGGTAGGCAAAGGAGTAATCGTTAGTAAAACACTATCTTTTACTGTAGTAGTTGCTGTGCCACATGCTTTTGAAATGGTAACGTATAATTTAATGGTACCGTTTTCTAATGCACCGGGTGTATATGTTGTAGTTAAAGAGTTTGTTGGAGCAAAGGTACCAGTTGCTCCTGCTCCTAAGCTCCAATTAACAGATGTATATGCACCTGAAGCAGCAGCTGTAAAATTTTGAGTAGCCCCAACACAAATGACTTGATTAGCACCAGCATTAACAGATAATGGAATAAATGGCGCCTGACAACCTTTATTAACATAAGTAGGCGTACCAGATGGAGAAAAATCTACTGCACCTCCATCTTGAGCGCCTAAATTACCAGCTTGATTAATCAATAATGTTCTATCATATGTAACGGCGTCTGTGCAACCTATTGGGGAACTAAAATTAATAGTTAATGTTCTTAATCCTGGAGCCACATTATAATTAGCAAAGTGCCCAGATGTATTGCCAGCTGTTTGAAAAAGCACATATAATGTATCACTTAGGTTGACAAAACTTTGAGCTAATGGATTCCAAGCTGTACTTGTAATTAATAATACTTTTGCATTAGCGGGCAAAACACCAGCAACTGGTTCACGTAATAAGCCACAACCTATGATGGTGGCATTAACTGTAGCAACATCAGCAGCAGTACCTGCATTTTGAGTTAAGCCTAACCAGCTGTTGTTTGGCCAATTAACACTCATATTAGCTGAATTTAAGGCGGCACTACCCACTTTAAAAATCACCATTTCATTTTGGCCTTCTTGAGAACCCGCGCAAGCATCTACTAAAATACTTTGAATTTCAAAACATTGAGATTTGACATTTAAAAATGTAATTATAAATGATAATAGAAGTAAAAAACGTTTCATGGAACTTAGTTTAAATTTGTACGAATTAATGATTTTTATTAAATTATATAATTACCGAATTGTTATTTTTGAATTATGATTTTAAAATTCTCGGTTTTGTAGGGTGATTGAACTTTTATAAAATACAATCCCTCTGCAAGTTCTTGAGTGCCAATAGTAGTTCTAGCATCTTTTACTTCTTTTTCAGCTAATAATTTCCCTGATAAATCAAATAAACTAACGTTACTGTTTTTTGGAACTGAATTTTTGAAGTCAATTACTAAATTTTCCTCTTTTTGGTAATGATTAGTTCCCCAATCAGTTGATTTTTCATCAACAGAAATAATTTTATGATATTGAATGCTGCCATCTTTACCTTTAGTTCCTAATCGATAATACGTATAATCTTCAAAGGGATTTTCATCAACTACTGAATATGTTTTTATACTAGCCTGATCCGTTTTATTATGATTTAAAGCTTTATTCTCTAATAAAGAAAAATTAATACCATCCTCGCTTTTTTCAATCATGTAAGACTCTACATTTGTTTCCTCAGCTACCTTCCAAACAATATCATTTTGTTTATCTTCTTTGGTCGCATAAAAATCAATTAATTCAAGTGGGAGAATAGTAAAATTATTACAAGTTGTTTGAGTTTCTGAAGGTGAACCACTAATAGGATCAAACACTATACTAGTGCCAGCAGCTCCTGAAGATATTGATGTATATGTTTGAGTGTCAACACAGCCAGTAGCATTATTCATTAAAGTTATTGTCCTAAAACATTGTGTGCAACCACTATTTGATAATTTACCAACACAATCATACGTAGCAAATGTAACATAAAATGGCCCTAATCCGCATATAGTATTAAAATTATAGGTTGCCGTTGGAACTCCACTTGCATTCTGCCCTAAGTATAATAACATTCTAGCATTTGGAGGTATAACATCGCCTGCTGGCAGAGGGATAAAAGTACCTGCCGAGCAAGTACCAGTTAAAGCTGTTATATAGGATAATTGTGTCGCATTATAACTTGAATTTTTTGTCCAAATAATAGTTGAATTTGCCGTGTTTGTTCCACTAACCACTGTACCTCCAGTTGTTCCAGCACCTTGAATATATAATGAAAGGTCACTAATAGACAAAGCAGTATTTCCATTTTGAGCAAAAACTACTTCATTACCCCCTTCACATCCAGCAGTACATCCACCATTAATCAATACCATATTTATTTTTGGATCACTTGTACAATTGCCGGCTTTCCTTATTTTAAAGTCATCAAAAGTACAAGAAATACCACCTACTGGAGTAAAGGAAACTCTAACATATCGGGTAGTTGACAATAACATCCCTTTAAATTGACTAGTAATACTACTTTGAATTTTCAATGTTGTACCTGAAACAGTAGTCCACGCAGCACCGTTTGTTGATTCCTCAACTAATAGTGAACTTGCTGCGCAATTTGCTATTGAACCTCCGACATTTCTATATAAAAACGATACTAAATCGGGATTGTTGGCTCCTCCTGTCCATGAATATGTTATAGCTGGACTAGCTCCCGCTATTGTTAAATTTGGCCCTATTCTGCCATAATTACCAGTTCCACTAGAAGAAGTTATTGTGCCGGCATAAACCCAGCCAGCCCCTGGTGTTGTTCCGCCATTAAAGTTTTCATCAATTATAAAAACCTGCCCCCAACTTTTAGTAAAAGCAAAAACAAACACTAAAGTCAGGACTTTTGCAATTTGTTTTAATTTTTTATTAATGTTGTAAATATTTCCCATTTTAAAAAAATTTTTCAATTTAATTAAAGCGGTTTAGGATTTGTTTTTCGGTTGTAAAAACTCCTTTAGGGTGTTCGCTTTTATTAATTATATAAATAATTAAAGCGGTTTCGGAACCGTTTTTCAAATAACTTAAACACTGAAAAACGCCTCTAGGGTGTTCACTTTAGGCCACAAATGTAGTATAAAGTTGTAAAAGAATTATATATTATGAGTTAAGCTAATGTTAATTAACGTAATCTTATTAAAAAATACAAACATTCTAGCTAATTCTAGCAATTTCTTTCATGTGTAGATATTTATTTTTTTAATTGTCATATGGTATTCGCCTTGTAACTTCATTGGTGTTTGTGCGTTTCGACACATGGCTATTTCATATGTAGATATTTATTGTTTTTTTATTGTCATATGGTATACGCCATGCATCTTCATTGGTGTTTGTGCGTTTCGACACATGGCTATTTCATATGTAAACTAAACTACTTTTTTATGTAAAATCTATTATAAATATGTGTACAGTTTCAGTTATTTATTTGAACGATATTTTTCTATAACAATTTATTAATATGCAACATACACCTCTGTTCTAAGTTTGCAAAAACAAAAAGATTTAAATGTTATTTAATATAAATGTGAAATTGATTTCACCTACTTATAGATTAATTATAATGCTAATTGCATTTAATTTTTCTTTTACTCTTTCTTCTCAAACTGTTTTATCTGCAGGAGATATACTTGTTATAGGTTTTAAAACTAATGCTACAACCGATGCAGGAAACGATGCTTTTAAATTGGTTACTCTTGTAGATTTGCAATGCAACACTAAATTTATAGTAACGGATAATAATTGGAATAATAGCATTCCAGGATGGGCATGTAATGATGATGAGTTTGCTGTTGAAATTACCTGTTCAACTATTATTTCAGCAGGAAGTGTTTTTTATATTGATGCTAGTGCCTCGGGCGCAGCAGCAAATTGTTCTGGTGGAACAATCACTAGAACAGATTTAGGAAATCCATGGGGAACAGATTACGGATTAAGCAGCGGTGGCGACAATATTTATGTGTTACAAGGCACTAGGGCTGCGCCCACTTTTATTTCAGCCATTAAAAATGGAGCTTTTGCCAATAGCGCTTGTACTGATAAAGATAGAGCGTCAATCCCAACTGGTTTAACAGCTGGCACAAATGCCGTGGCAATGGCATCTTCACAAAATCAATGGCATTATAACTGTAATACAAATAATGGAACAAAGGCTACTCTGAGATCTGCTATTTGCAATTCAGCAAATTGGCTAAATACAGCAGGGCAAAGCTGGAATAACTCAACTGGATTATTTACAGTAACTGATGGGCAAATACAATATGGTGTTTTAGCAGTTTCTGGTGCAGGTTGCGGATGTTTAGCAAACTGTAATTTGGTGTATTCTGGAGGCGCTGCTAATTGTGGAACAGGGGTTTCTGGAAATTGTTTAGCTGGATACCAAAACATGTCAAGAAATATTATTGTGCCAGCAGGATGTACCTATAGTGTTACCGCCACAATGAGACCTCGACCAAATGGTTGCGCTTCTGGTGCTGGAGCAGATGGAAATTGTCTAACCTGCGATGTTGTTAAGGTTGATATTTTAGCAGGTGTAAAAATATTTAAACAGGGCGGAAACGATGCTACGTTGATTGATAGTTACTCTGCTACAGGGCCAGCTACAATTGTGGTTTCTGGAAAAGCAAATAGAGCAGATGAAATAATAACCTATGGAATAAGAGCCACAACTTGCACGTGTTTGTTAACTCTATTGCCTGTTGAATTATCTGCTTTTAACGCAGTGAAAAATGATCAATCCGTTGAATTATCTTGGTCAACAATGTCTGAACGTAATAACAGTTTTTTTACAATTGAACGATCTCTAGACGCCGTTTCATGGGAAATTATAAATATTGTAGCTGGGCAAAACGAATCTTCTTCCATCTATAATTACACGATTTATGATTCTTCTCCACTTTCGGGTATTTCATATTATAGATTAAAACAAACTGATATCAACGAAGCGTATTCGTATTCACAAATTGTTACTGTTGATAATAGAATCAAAGAACAAAAAATAATAAGAATGATAGATATATACGGCAGAGAACTGGATGAAAATGCTACTGGCCTTATTATCTTAATTTACCAAAACGGCGAAGTGAAAAAAGTATATAAGTGATTTTTCAGCTTTTATTAACGTATTTCTAAACTAATTAGTTGTTAAAAAGGCTATTTTTTTAGACCAACAACTAAAAATGATAGATTAAAAAAAAACCTATCCAAATTATTAACTATACTTTAGCCCAAAATTTTATTAAGATGAAGAAAGGCTTTATATTTTTTGTTCTATTGGTTGCTTGCGGATTTCTACTATCGTTTATTAATACATCGGCAGGCACTGAACTTGGATTAAATGCTCCAATGCCAATGGCGGATGAGAAAATGAAGGATGTTAGTGGTAAAGAAGTTTCTTTAAATACCTCTAAAACATCTAAAGGTATATTAGTTATTTTTTCATCTAATACATGTCCGTATGTAAAGTTAAGTGAAACGCGTATTAAAGAGTTATCTGATGAGTGCTCAAAACAAGGTGTAGGCTGCATTATAATCAACAGTAATGAAGCTCAACGCGCTGATGAAGATAGTTTTGACGCTATGGTAAAATATGCTGCAGCTCAAAAATTAAACTGTGCTTATGTAGTAGATGCAAATTCTAAAATAGCAGATGCTTTTGGTGCAACGCGTACTCCTCAATGTTTTTTATTTAATGTAAAAGGATTGGTATACAAAGGTGCTATTGACGATAATGTAAAAGATCCAGCTGCTGCCAAAGCGCACTATTTAAAAGATGCGATTGATGCCGTAGCAAAAAATGAAACTCCTAAAATGCAAGAAACAAAATCTATAGGCTGTACCATTAAGCGTGTAGAATAGATCTTAAATTAAAGGTAATGGTGCAAAAAATAGTTGGTGCTTTTGATAAAAATAATTGTTATACTAGCCCTATAAGTCAAAAGAGGACATTAGCTCTGCTGGAGAGCAACTAATTAGCAATATGATTTACCACGA